>Ga0268289_100016_pt1 | contig 250380 bp, 235 predicted proteins | sample MetspNORM_FD_191340 | JGI IMG/M metagenome (GOLD analysis project Ga0268289, IMG submission 191340) | Soil microbial communities from San-Diego area, Southern California, United States - Methylocaldum sp. NOR-M | ecosystem: Environmental > Terrestrial > Soil > Desert | place: USA: California... | reverse complement strand
TGTCATCGAGAAGATCGCCTCAGGCTGGCCCGCATCCCGGTGGGACGAGCTGATGCCGTGGAACTGGCAGGCCGAGCACCAGCAGATCGCTCAGGCCGCCTAGCTGCGGCCTTCAGGACACGCTTACCCTTATCTTGCCAAATGCGCGCTTGCTGCACCTGATACAATGCAGACATTATCTCATCCTGTCGCGAGACCCGATCTCCATCACACCGCCCAGCATTCATCACACCGTCGGAATTTTAGCTATGAGGGGGACGGCCAAGGCGCCGAGCCAGGGCCAATAAACCTTTACCATCTCTGGCTTTAGGCGATCAGGATAATGGCTGAGCCTCAGTCGTTCGGCGAATACAGCCGATCTTCTAAATGGATCCGCCAGCTTGCGAAATGCAGCGTTCAGCAGTCTGGCGCGGGAGGCTTGTTCGAGGCCTTCGCAATCTTCAAACATCGTTCGAGACGCTGCAGCCTCACCTCTACATCCTTCCGCTGGTTTATGTCCGCGACGACTGAACTCATCGCATTGTTATACACCGACCAGCTTCCGTAAATTCCTGCGACCACGGCAAGCACTATGCCGATGAATCCCACGAATCCCAGCCCTTTAATTAGAATGGTATTGCTCTTCACCTTCTTGTTGGTCTTGGAAATGAAGCCGGAAATCGAACTCATGATGGGATTGCCAGCATTTGCTTTCTGAAAATATACGTCGGGCTCGAGCCATCGCTTGTTTTTCGGAAAGACCCTGAAATCCTGGGGTTCCTTTCGATAGCCTTCTACTGTCGACGATTGACCGAAAACGGTCTTAGTAAACTCGATCCAGACGATTTTCTCGCCTTGGCTTATAGTGAGCGGCTGACTTGTAAGATTGTGTAGGGGGATAAGTAGCCGCCCCCGAAAACCCGGGTCGACAATCGGCCCTGTGCCAAGCAAAAGACCACGATGAACAAGCTTGATGTGCAGGTTGAAGCGCATTGCGATATACTGCGGTAGCCTGAACTCAACGTCGGTTTGGACGAAGGTGATTGAGTTCGCCTCGAGAACGATGCCGCTCTCGCCGGCGCTTGCAACTGAGACGATCTTTTTCTTTTTCTTGTCGTCCCAGGAATATACGTTCCCGCCTATGCCGATTTCGTAAGTGGCGCCCTTCAGCAGTTGCTCATCAAACGGGTAGATGAGCCCGGTCACGCGCGCATAGTTATTGATCTGTTCTGCGGTCAGAAGGGCGGGTTCTAGGTCGTCGAAGGGGTCTTCGAATTCCCACCAGTCTGCGCGCTGCTCGTAGTCCGCTCGCTTCTCTGCACCATCTAGCGAGCGGGCATTAGTCGGTCGTTCCTTCGGCATACGAGGAGAGGGGTCAGGCCCGAACAGCAGATAGTTGGCCCAGCTCCACAAAGCTGTCCACGCCCGTGCCAACCCAATTAACATTCCGGTTCAGCCCCCGCTCGACGAAGTGAATGAATTTCCTCGCTGCGCTTGTGAGCGCGCCATCGTGGCAGCGCCAATCGACATGGTCGAGGTGATTGAGGACGATTCTCGTCGGCATGTTCACCGCGATGGCCTGCTTCGCGATATCGAATTCAAAGCGGCCGACTCTTCGTAGCTTCTTGGTAACACTCGTAAATTCGTGCAGATCGATGTGCGCTCCGCTTTCACGCGATATCGTCTCCCAATCGGTTTCGGCTTCCAACGGCCCCGAGTTTCCCGATACCCGAATGGGCCAGCATCGCAGCACAAGTGTTACATCGTCGACATCAGTGGGCGCAAGGCCGGCTTCCGATAGGAAGCCCGCTGCACTGGTGTCGCGGCTCGTGACATTGGGCCAATGCGGGGAATGGAGCGGAGAGAGCCCAAAGCCCTGCGTTCCTTCGATGATGACCCGGCGACCTTCGTCCAGAGCTTGGCGCAAGAGGTCAATCGTGGATTTGACATAGGGTTTAAGTCGATCGTCATTCTTAGCGAAGACAGCGGCCGGGCCCGCATCTGGCGCGCCCCGCTGAATGGCCGCGACGACCGCGGCACCTGTGCCAGTCGCGGTTGAGCCGATGGACTGGTTGATTTTGGAGTTCACCTCATGGTCGATATGCCCAGATGTAATGACGCGCGCTTGCGGACTAATGGCAACATCCTCCGGGGCAAGGCCCAGCGATGCGATTTCTTCAAGTAGCAGGTCGGGATCAATATAAGATCCCGCGGGGAGCACGATCAGACGAACTCCGTCGACCGCTGCAACGGGGAGCTGTCGCAATACCCAGCGTCGGCCGCTTCGGTCATATCCGGTATGACCGGAATTGGGGCCGCCGACCCTCACTACCACAGCTTCGCCGCGTTCCTGCCGCGCTAGCGCGAGCGCTACCTTGCCTTTGCCTTCGGATCCATATTGGCCACCGACGACGATGCTAACGGGCATGATTCAAACCTTTTTCATGACGAAATTGATAAACTCTTCCAGCTTGGAAAGATCATTCGTACTATTATCGAAGACCATGTCGGCATTCAGGTTCAGCTCTTTGACCTCAAGCTCGACCTCGTCTGCATCAGCCTCTTCGAAAGAGACATCCTTTTCGCGCGCGTCGAAACGCATTTTGCGCACGTCGGCGGATGCGACTAAGTGGATATGTAGCATATCCGATCCAAATCGCGTCCTGAAAAAAGATATGTCCTCATGCCATCGGGCGCCGTCGATCACGAAATCCACCGAGGGGTCGGGTATGAGGTCGAGGGTCTCTTGGCATAGCGCCCACTGCCCGATTTCACGATGCAGCTGCATCCCCATGTCTTGGTACCAGCTTCGGGGCGGCTTTTCCCCAAATGAGCCGTCCCAGCGCGTCCGAATTGCCTGACTTATGCGTGCATATTGGAACCCTTGGCTGCGAAGCAATTTCGCCGCGGTTGTCTTCCCTGCGGCCACTTCACCGCTAATCACGATCACGCGGGCTTGGCTCATATCTTTGGTACTAGCATCGGTTCTTCGCCTTCTCCGCCGAGCGCTTCGGTGCGGCCAGCCAGATGGAAAAACCCTACAAGAGAACAGGTAATCGCATCAAGTTCGTCATGCGTGAGCTTGTCGTTTTTGAACCGTCCGGTGACGCCAAATTCCGACAGTCCTAGCTTCAACCATTCCTCACCCGCACCCTTGCGTGGGATCCCCATGATATCTTGGGCAGCACCAGGATAGCATTCGATCACCTGCAAGCCCTGATTGCGCAGGGCGGACGCCAGCCTGATCCCGCGCTCGGTAAGCTTTTGCATACTCGGCAACAGGCAGGGATAGACGTTGATGCCCCTCCGTTTGAGTATCCGCTCGCTGACTCGCAAAATTCCAGCCTCATTTCGGGCGGGGTCGTCGTCTGTCACCTTAGTCCTGCCCACCGGCAAGCAGAGCGGTGAGTCGATCGAAACCAGATCTGGTTCGGACGCCAGGACGGCATCGATAATCGCAGAGTCATCGCCTAATGTAGTTGTCTCGGCTTCGCATCCGCGCATGAGGCAAAAGCCGGAAAGCCGTTCGGCCGACCCGGTGAGATCGAGGCCGACCACGGTTGCGGTCTCAGCAGGCGTGCCTCCGAACAAGTCCATAAAGTGAACGACGCTGCGAAGATCTGTTGGAGGCGGGGGCAGGACTGCATCGGCATTTGCGAAACCTGATCGTTTCAATGGCGCGAGGCATAAGCCTCTCAACTGATCGGGCCGTAAGAATAGGTCGCTAGTCGTCCGCGCTCGAACTACGTGATCGAGAATTAGCTGCATCGCTTGGATGTCCGCACGATTATATTCGATAAGTTGCTGCAAAGCGATCCGATCGCCGCGCATGTAGCGGTGCCAGAGAATAACGGCGCCTGCCCCGTCGACATCCTCAACACCGGCGCGGCAATCGATACCCAGAAGCCGTTCTATCTCTTTCTGGCCCCCCGATAGCCCCATAGACCGGCAACTATATCGAAGATCGACATGATGCGCGGGCCACCGGATCTCTCCGATCAGATCTTCCAAAAATGCGAGGTCGAATCCCGAGCCGTTGAATGTGACCAAACTGTGAGCGTTTGCGAGCGCATTAAGAAATGGCTGAGGGTCCTCTCCCGCGAGGACGACCTCATATTTGCCGCCGATGGCGAAGCCGATGAGCGTAACATAGTCATAATAGCGGCTCAGCCCAGTGGTTTCGATATCGAGAAACAGCACTTCGTTAGGATGAACGAAGAGCGGCGTCAGATCGGCACTAGATTTGGGGCGTTGATGAGCAGGTTTCGCAGCCACCCTCGATTCCTGATCGGTAATGGCCAATCTGCTATTCTCCGCAGTCGGAGAGAAAAGGTCGAGCAGCATCAGCAGATTACCCTCGTCCAGATCAGTTTTGAGGTCAGGAATGGCTTGATGTTCATCCTGACAAAAACCCTTGGCTCCAACGGAAGGCAAAAACTATCTCACTCAAATTTGTCCGACGCGGCTCGGCCGAGCTGCATAAGTTGAGGGAGACTCCACTATGTTACGCCACTTAGGCTCGATCGGACAGATGGGAAATCGGAGGCCGCCGAGCCAATTTTAGGACGAGGCGGACGAACCAGCTCTTTTGTGTAGGCGAACTTTGTGATCGCGCCAGGTCGCGCAGAAGGCGCGCGCCCGTTCCACCAAAAGCTTTGTGGGATTGACGAGAAAGAACGTTCGGCAGCTATAGGCGTTGGCACGGATGGCGAGACTGTTCTCGCCGAGCTTGCCAAGCCAATGATCGACTTCAAGATCATGGCCACCCTTGAACCGGCTATTATGATGGTAGATCAGCGCGGATCGGCCTGCGGCGAGGGTAAGCGCTTCTGTGATAGGCAGACTCTTCCCAAAGCGAGGCTTGCTACGACGTGCTGGCTGGTCGTCGGTTAGGCCATTGTCTGGATCGGCAAAGACAAGCTCGCAGTTCTGCATCTGTTGGATCACACGGGCGAACCATTCTGCGCGCGCGTCTGACCGGAGTCGAGAATGAAGCTTTTGGTGATCTAGCGATTCGCTAGAATACATGGCCTCCAATCCGCAGCCGCGCTCGATCGCCGCAACATTTCGACCCGACTCCACGATACTGCCAAGATGATCAAACAGCGTGGCGTCGAGATGGCGCCAATGTGGCGCATTTTTCAGATACGCGATGTGCTTCCCATCATCATTGTGGCCCTCATCTGGGTACAAATACCAAGCAACGCCAAGCTTCAACCCTGGCGACAATGCGCGAAGGAGGGCGAGCTTCACATAGTCGCCGGCGTCGCCAACATATCTGTTCTGCAATTGCTGATCTCACCGTTCGGACGCTGCACCGTTTCCATAACTATTAAAAATGCTCGGGTCATCCTCTCATTGCCGCTGTGGAGCGTTCCGCCTTGTGCCTTTCTATGGGCCATCCATTGGTGAGTGTGTCATGAGACTGCGATCTAAATTGAGGAAATTTGCACCAATTTTTCCGTAAATTATGTAAAAATGCGCATCATATTTTTCACAGTATTGGACGAATATGATATTTCCGCGTAGACATAATGCGAATCGTGCATGCTTCAGAAGGTTAAAAATGGCGGATACTGACAAGAAGAGGGGCAAGTTTCGGGAGCTGGCAGAGAACCGCACGGACAAGGCTCTCGAAGCGATCGAGCGGATCGGCAATCTCTCGAATACGCAACTCTACGCGTGGGACGAAGCCGAGGTGAAGAAGATCCTTAAGGCATTGCGGGACGAAGTCGGGAAGGTCGAGGCGCGGTTCCAAGGACCGAATGCCCGTCGGAGAGCCCGGTTCAAACTCTGAGGAGAGAGCATGAGCGCCGATAGTCAAGTTTCAGCCATTCGCGTCGATGACCAAGACTTTCTGGTCACCAGCACGATCGAACGCTGTCCCAAGGTCATGATGGTCCGGGAGCTGTTCAAAAACGCTCTTGAAGCGGCCGCTGATGCGCTTGAGGACGGAAAGGTAGAATTCCTTGTCAGTGACGTTCAAGGCACCCCCAAGCTCACGATCTGGAACAACGGTCCTGGGATGGATGAGGAAGAGCTTGCACGGATGACCAATCTCGCGGCGTCCATCCGCAAAGAAAAAGGTCTCGACAAGAATTTCGGAATGGGCGCCAAGGTCGCGTCGCTCCCGTCCAACAAGCGGGGCCTGCGCTACCGCTCCTGCAAGGACGGCCGTGTTCACGAGACCATCCTGTGCGAACGTGAAGGCGTTTACGGTCGCCTACGCCGTTTCGACACCGACGGAAACGACATCGGCGATGTCGTCGAGGTGACGGGGCTGATCGCCAGTGAAGGCGAGCGCTCGCTCGATGCCGACTGGACCGAGGTCACGCTCCTCGGAAACCGGATGGAGCAAAACACTGTCGAGGATCCCTATGACGGCGATCCACTGCAGAAGCGCTTCTGGCTCGCGAACTATCTTTATCACCGCTTCTATACGTTGCCGGGCAACGTTGAAGTTCGGCACATGGAGGGTACACATGCGCGCAAGACTGGGTCGCGGCGGTTCCGGCCGATCTCCGAACGGCGCGAAGAAGGCACCTTCGCCCGCCACGAGACCGCCGAACTTCCGAATGGCATCAAAATCCATTATATCTACGACGAACCGTTCAATGACACCTCGCACAATCGCTCGGTCAGCGGCTCCATCACCTCCGATGTCAGCACCTGCGCCGTTGTCTTTCACGGCGAGATGTACGGCGTCCTGTCGGGTCGTTATTGGACGATTGAGGCGCCCACGTTCGGAATTCCGTTCGGAGCCAAGCACATCTCGGTTCATATCGAACTCCCCGACGATTTCGCTGTGCGTCCGGAAGGATATCGTCAGTTCCTGCGGTATATTGAGGGGGAGCAGGAGCAGGTCGAGGCCAGCGACTTTGCTGTGCAGGTATTGGAGCACCGGCCCGAATGGCTGGTTGACCTCATTCACGCTATGGCACCCAACACGGCAGATTCCAGCGACGAGATCCGCGACAAGCTGCAGGAGTTTCTGAACCGTCTACGAGTGCGGTCCAATTCGCCGAAGATTGAAGTCGGCGGTGACCTCTCCGTGAACCCCGGAACGGGAAGAGGAGCGACGCCGACGGGCGCTAGCTCTGGCGGCGGAACTTCGGCGCCGCGGCATAAGCCTGACGACCTGACCATCGTGCCTTCGGGTGCTCAGATGGCACGCCTCTCACAGAATCTCGAACGGGCACCCAAACTTATACCGCTCGACGACAACGAACAGATCGAGGAGAAGCAGATCATCGGCCGCGCCGGGCGTTACTATCCCAAGTCCGGCGAGTTGTTCATCAATATGAAATATCCGGCAGTAGGCGAGATGTTTGACCAGTTGATCAAGGAGTATGCTCATACGCCGGATCCCGAGGTGATGCAGGTCATGGCGAGGGGCCATTCGCGCAATTCGATGATTCAACGCGTCGGCCTCGCCGTGGTGTTCGCGCTCGCGAAACGGTTGAATAAGCAGTGGGACGAGGAAGCCATGAGCAAAGCGTTGGAGCCGGAAAGCCTAAGTCTCGCCGCTGACAACTATTTCGATTCTATGCAAGATGCGCGGCGTTCGCTCGGAAAATCGCTGAAAACCAGCCGGATCGAAATCGAAGAAGAGACCGAGCGCGCGGCTTAAGGCTTGAGTGTTTTCCTATTGGCCATTTTGGCCACAGGAGAACGATCATGGGTAGGTCAGAATGCGACTATTTACCTCCACGACCGGCGTGGAATGCCGGTCGAAAGGTAGGTGCAAAGCGCCCGCTGAAGCCACGACAGATATGGGCAATTCGTTTTCATCTGGATCGGGAGCATCGGCTTCGAGACCGGGCGCTTTTCGATCTTGCGATCGACAGCAAACTGAGAGGCTGCGATCTAGTGAAGATAAAGATCGGCGACCTTGTCGCCGGCGGTGAGTTGAGAACGCGGGCGATGGTCATTCAGCAGAAGACCGGTCGACCTGTGCAGTTCGAAATCACGTCGGATGCACGCGGGAGCCTATTGGCTTGGCTTGAGCGTCGCGGCGGATCGATCGAAGATTACGCGTTTCCAGGCCGCGTCGATCACTCAGCGCATGTGAGCGCACGGCAATACGCGCGTCTCGTTGACGAATGGGTTACCGCGGTTGGCCTCCGAAGCGAAGACTACGGAACGCATTCGCTACGCAGAACGAAGGCCGCGATCATTTACAAGGCCACTGGGTATTTGCGTGCCGTGCAAATTCTGCTCGGTCACACCAAGATCGAGAATACGGTGAGATACCTCGGCGTCGATGTTGAAGACGCGTTGACCCTAGCGGAAGGCATAGAAGTCTAGCCAGCAAATCGAGGTAGCCTAGAGAGCGAGCGTTTCAGCCCGTGGCGGAACGTCCGCTCTCTTTGTTTGGCTCCCAGAAGCTGCCTGTCTTCAATCGGCCAGTATCGCCGAAAATCGGCCGACCATATCTCGGCCCTGAGCCTCTATCGACGGCGATAGGGTTCGCAGGCGATTCCGTCGCCGTCGCCATCCATCTCGGGGCGATAGCCGGGCTGCCCTCGATAGATCGGCGCGGCACCAGCAGCCCAGGCTTCCTTGCAGGTGCGGAAATATACGCTGGATGCGGGAGGCGGCGTTGCAGGTCGAGGGTCGACTAACGCGCGCGCGGGCGGCTGGCGCGGGGCTGAATTGGTCGCTCGATAGTCGGCGGGCATTTGGAACGTGCCGCCCCAGAGACCGAGCCTGCGCTCACGGGCTCTCGCTTCATTGGGAACATAAGCGGCCGTGAATTTGGGCAGGGCGACGGCGAGGCCCGCATCGACAATGGCGGCGGAGAGGTCGATTTGACCGACCCGGCACATCGCGACGCTGCGGCCATAGTCGTCAATGTCGCGCTGTTCGCACCGCACGGTCTGGCCTTCGACGAGCGCGGCGAGCTTGTCCGCCGCTTCCCTGCCGCAGGCCCAGCCGCCGTCGCCGCTCATGCAGGTCTGCTTCAGTTCGGGCGCGTCGATCCCGTAAAGCCGGACAACGACACCTGTCAGGTTGAGCGTATCGCCGTCGGAGACGCGCGCAGGGCCGCTCACGTCCTGCGCGACCGACGGGGTAGGGGGCAGGGCGAGCGAGAGGATGATAGCGGCGATCGCGGCGCGCGTGGGCCGGCGTGTCGCGCAGTTCGAGTTTTTCGATGTCACAGCAGGGTTGCGGCCGTGGGCGCCGGATCTTTCCTGGTACGACCCGCGTACCAGAGCTCGGGCGTGTGATCGATGACAAGACGATCGGCGGGATATTGCGTGACGAGCTTCATCGCCTCGTCCGCCGGCGCATGCAGCCAGGCTTCATGATTTTCCGGATGCAGGATGACGGGCATGCGGTCATGCACCGCGAGCATTTCGGGAACGGCATCGACCATGATCATTGTGTGGCTGTCACCCCATTCGTCGGTCGGGCGCCAAAAGCCGGCGCAGGCGGCGAGCGGCTGATCGGCGATGCTGATCCATGTGCGTGTCATTTGTCCTTCGGGCCCAACGGCTTCGGCGAAGGCGGTAATCGGAATGAGGCAGCGCTGCCCCGGCTGGACGAACCATTCTCGCCACATGCCGAAGGGCGACATCAGCTTGTCGTCGCGGGCGTTGTTGACATGGGTAGGCTTGTTCGGCTTGCCGGTCTTCTTGTTCATCGAATGCCGCGGGAAGCCCCACACCATCGCGTCGAGTTGTCGCTCACCCGCAGTTTCGCGGACGATGAAGCCGGTGCCGCCCTTCCAAACGTCACCGGTACTCGCGTTGGTCTGCTTCCGACGCTGCGCCTTGAAATGCGATGCAACCTCGTCAACCGAGGCCTTAAGCGTGATCTGGTTGCACATGGTCGGCTCTCCGCGTCTCAGGCGGCGCCGAGCAGCCCTTCAAGACTGGGCTGGATCGGCGGCATGATGGTGAAGCATCCTTCGGGGAAGGGGCGCAAGATGTCCAGCGGGGCCCGGGTCTGTTCGAGCCAGTCGTACCAGTCGTCGGGGTGTACGATCGCGACGTGACGATCCTTGTACGGCTCGAGGTCCGGATAGGCGGGGACCGTGAGTGCGGCGAACGCGTCGGGATAGTCGCGCGTGCAGCGCTGCCATACGCCCGCGATGCAGAAGAAAGGAATGTCGGTGACGAGGCTCGCCGCATAGAGTGTCTTGCCGTCGCGCTTGATACCGAACTCGTTGGCGAGGATGAGGCAAGGGCTTTCGATGCGCGCCGTCTCGGCCTTCAGGAGCGGAATCTGCCTTATCTCGGGGTCGCGCGATCGGAGGCCCCAATGCGCCTCGATCTGGCGCTCTTCCTGGCCGTCCCAGATCATGATCCGGTGGCCGCCCTTGCCGACACCCTGCAGGACGTCGTCGAAATCCCGTTCCATCGCCTAACTCCTAGCTCCGGTAGCGACGGATCGCACGTTTCCATTCGCGCTCGTCGACCAGCTCCTTGATGCAGATCGCGTCCTCGTCCCAATTGACGACTTCGAGGCGGAGCGGTTCAACGCGGCGGCCCGAGCTCCACGCGCATTGCCGGCACCAGAAATGCCGGCACGCCTTGCGAAGATTGTCATCCCAGCCCTTGCGGTGGAAGCGATACCAGAGCAGCCCCGCATCGAATTTGGCATGATGGCCGCAGCGACAGACCGGCTGCACCGCATAATGCCAGATCGCCGCCTCGAAAATGTGCGTGGCCCGCGGAATGCCCGATTTCGTGTGGTGCACGTCACAGCGCCAGCACCAGCTGATCGGGATCGGCCGCAGTCAGGCAATCGCCGTCTACACGCGCAATCGTGAGCGCTAGTTCTTGCGCCGCGGCCTCGCGGATGGTTTCCGTTGGCGCGGTGAGGCCGACGCGCGCCCATCCCGGGGCGTTAAGGAGTGCGCGTGCGACTCGGTCGGGGTCGATTCTCATCATGGAGCAATGAGAACATAAAAAGAACATGCAGGCAAGCCGCAGCACGCTCGCGTGAGCCGGGCCTCGTGTTGCCGCCGATACGCGAGCGGTCCCGGCGCGAGCCGCACGGCACGGGCTCAGCGGTCCGAACATTCGCTCTTTTCGGCATTTTCCAAGAAAACGCCCGGCTGCAATCTGCCAGACCCGCCAACGCGGGTGTCCTTGGGGAGTCCAGGGAGACCTGGAGTTGTAGCCAGATGCGCGGGGCGAAGGCTGGGCTATCATACTGTGCGACGCTTCAGGGGCGTCGAATAGAAGTGAGGAAGATTACGTCAGATTGGCGAACCTTGAACGAAAAAGGCAAACTTTCCTGGTTGCAGGAAAGTTTTGTTTCCGGAGGCGTCAAGGTTTCCCTAACGGCAGCCGCGTCGGTGGAGGGGCCTCTGGTGCCGATAAGGGGACCGATCTCATCATTCCGATAACAGTCGGCCGGGCATGCGACCCGCCCGGCCGTACCTAGGCGGCGCTCCGCGTCCAGACCCCGGTTTTCCGGGCGCGGGGTGCCGTCATTTTCAGGACGAGGCTCATCGGGGAGCGTCGCGAAAAGATGGCGCATTCGTTCAGGCAGAAAAGGCGTGACCTGCCACGCAGGGGCCGGTCTGATGCGGGAAACAAGGTTCGCTTTCCAGCATTGCATCAACGTCTGTTTTCAGTTTTCGTCACCGAATACCCTCAGGGCGCCAACGGCCAGCCTTAGTACGGAACATCGCATATAAACCGCGAGGGGCGGCGCTCGGAATATCCGCTTCGGCAAGTGTACGCCTACAATCTGCCTGGCCGCCATCCCCATATCCAATGGTCAGAGGCTACGCGCCCACGCAAAGTGCCAGCGCCGTGAGCCTGCGAGCCGCATGCGTGGCGCAAGGTAGATGGCGGGGTGAGGGTGCCGCGCGGAGGCGCGGCTTGGTGCACGCAGCGCTGACGTCGCCGCGACCATTTCATGACATTGCCGCCCGTCGGTTTGGGAGGCCACCTCTCGGATTTTGCTCCCCTTCTTGCGCTGATCCGAGCCAGCCCACTCGCTGACACACCGATCGATTTCCAGCCTCTGCACGCCATAGCGCGGGCGGCGAGGGGAGCGCGCGCATGCAGACGGCGGCGAGGAGCGAGGGCGCGGCGCCACAGAGGAGAGAAGGGTCGGGAAGAGTGTCGCCGGGAAATGGTTCGCGCGCGACATTCGAAGGTAAGTGTCATGAATATCGGTGAAATCAGGAATGTGAATGATCGTCTGACCGGCTCGATCGCGACCCGCACGATCGACCTCCCGCGCATCGGTCTGCGCAAGGTCGAGAGCATGAACCCGCGGGCACCCGTTTACGAAGTGCTGGCGCTCAACGTCGCACGGCGCTGGGTGCAGGTCGGGGCGCTCTGGGAAGCGTCGTCGAAGAAGACCGGCGAGGTTTTCCTCGCGGGCAACATCGACGATCCGAGCCTCCCCGAACCACTGCCGGTGGCGCTGTTTCCGTCCGAAGACGGCGGCTACACCATCGCGTGGCGCCGCGAGACCGTCCGTGCCGAGTTCGGCGGCGGCTTCGGCGCCAGCACGCGCAGCTATGACGAGCAACCGCAGGACCGCGGCTTCGGCGAGAGCACGGCGGGCTCGAACGGCGCGCTGATGGGCGCCGGCGCCGACCTCGACGACGAGGTGCCCTTCGGCTGACGAAGGCGCTGCAACCGGGCCGGGAGGTGCTGCGGCGCTCCCGGCCCTTTTTCCATTCCAATGAGAAGGATGCCGATCATGGCCAATGCTTCTTCAGCGCAGAGCGTCGGCAGCTTTGCAGACCTTCGTGCCCTCTACGCCGAACAGATCGCGACGCCTGAATTCCAGGCGTCGTTCGGCGATCCCATTCCGCTTTCGATCATCGAACCCGGCGACGAGCCGGGCGAGCATGACATGCCCGAGCCCTTCGCGGCGCAGGCCGAATGTGGCGGCATCATCGCCGCGATCTTCGACCTGTTCAACGACACGCGGCTCGCGCCGCTTGCCGCCGAGATCGCATGGGGATTCGTGAACAGCTTCCACTTCGTCGCCGGGAAACTCGAGCGCCGCGAGGATGCGCTCGCGGCCGAGGTTGGCGAGATGGTCCGGCGCCCGGACATGAGCGAGGTGTTCAACAGCGAGCTTGAGGAAAAGCAGCTCCTCTGCCAGTCGACCGCCGAACAGCGCGCCGCGATCGAATGCATGCGCGATTACGCCGCCGAAATGTATCGCGCCCAGTCGGGATGGCCCTGGTCGGCCGCGCGCGGATCGCGGGCATCTGCGGCGTCGAGCGCGAGCCAGATCGCGGCGCAGGACTTCCTGCGCGAACGGGCACTCGCGGCGCGCGACCGCTATCTGCCGCAGGGGCCGGTCGTCGTCTTTTCCGGACCCGCTCAATGGCACGACTGGGAGATGCTCTGGCAGAGGCTCGACGAGATCCACGCCCGCGTTCCGCATATGACGCTGGTGACGACCGGGCAGCGCAAGGGCGCCGACGCGATCGCCGCGGCGTGGGCGGCGCGATCCGAAACCCGCGTCCCGGTCGTGGCCTTCGGCCTCTACGGGACCGGGCGCAAAACGGCGTTCACGCGCAACCGGAAGCTGGCCGAGCTTCGCCCCGTCGAAGCGGTGATCTGCGAGGGGTCGGGATTGCAGGCCAATCTCTATCAGACGCTGCGCCAGGCCAATGTCCCGATCCACGCCTTCCGCAAGACGGACCAGGCGCCGGAGAAGGAGAGCGCCGTCCGCCGTCCGACCGCGCATGGCGCAATGAAAGCGGCGCGCGTCGATCCGATGTTCGCCGCCGCCTGACATCGGCTGGGCCATGGGTCCGGCCATCACTTTTTCTCCTAAGCCGGTGCGCTGAAGCGCGCCGGCCTTTTTTGCGGTGTGGGGATTTGCTGCACGCCCTGACCGCATAAGCAGGGTCAATCCATTCGCACCACAGTGCAGGCATATCGCGCCGTGCAAGGCCGGGAGCATTTGCGGACCGGGGGCATCGAGCCCCCGATCCGCAAGCCACTTCCTCTCTCTCAAGTCTTCTTATCGTGGCACGGGGCCGCGTCGGCCTCAAGGACGGCGGGGCCCCACCATTTTCCCTGGCGGGTCCGGCGCTGGGGCCTTCTCCTTCTACGTGCGGCGGCCGCCAGAGAAAATCGTGACCCCCACCGCCGCTTCGCGGTCAGGCTTCGCCCGATCCTTGACCCCGCCGCTCGGAGCCCGTGCAGGGGGAGGGACCTCTCAAACAGAGGAGGTCAATATGAAGACGTTCAAACGCAGCATTCGGGACTTTTCGGAAATCGCCGCTCTCATCGCCGAGGAGACGGGAGACGCGAACGACAGCTTCAGCGCCGCTTTCGAAAGCGATCTTGAACGCAGCAGGCTTGGAAAGAGCGAGGAGGAACTGACGTGCGACATGCCCGATGCGATGCAGGTGCAGCTTGCCGTAGAGCTTATGATCACGACGCTATTCGACGTGCTGCGCGATACGCGTATCGAAAGTGCGGCCGAACGGATCGCTTGGGGGATCGTCCACAGCTTTCACCGCGTCGCCGGACAGTTCGCCGGACAATCCGACAGGGCGGCGCAGGAGGTGCGTGAATTACTCCGCTCGGCCGACGGCAGCGAGATCCACGGTGTCGAGCTGGAGGAACAGCAGCAACTCCTCCAATCGCTGGATGAAGCGAGCGACGCCATCGCCTGCATGCGCGACCATGCAGCGGGCATCTTCCATGCCGAAACGGGGCGGCCGTGGTCGGCCCCGAAGGCGACGCTGGTATCGTCGAAGCGCACCGCGTCGGTTATCGCGGGAACCGATTATCTCGCCGCGCGCCGTCAGCGCCGCCTCACGCAGCATTTTCCGGCGGGGCCGCTGGTGGTCTTTTCCGGAGGCGCCCGCTGGGCCGACCACCGCCCGATCTATAAGGCGCTTGAGGAGATGAAAGCCGCCCGACCGAACATGGTGTTACTGACGACCGCGCAGGACAGGGGCGCCGATGCCATCGCTGCAGCCTGGGCGGCACGGACAAGGACGCCGCTGGTCGCGCTGGGGATCGACAAGGCGCGGTGGGGGAACCGGGCCGGGTTCGTCCGCAACGACCAGATCGCGCGGTTGCAGCCGGTGGACGCCGTGGTCGCCGAAGGCACCGGGGTGCAGGCGCAACTCGTGCGGGTGCTGCGGGCGGCGGGGGTCGATCCGGTGCTGCTTCCGCATCAGGACGCGCCGCGCGAGCGGGCGCGGGCCTAGGATGGCGAGGGGATCGGCCCGGGCGCAGGCTCGGACCGATCCTCCTTTTTTTGTGACGAGAGGTCTGTCGCCGCCCTCTGGGAACCGGACGCCAGGCGCCCGGTCCCGTCGCGCTCCGATGCGGTGCGGCGCGCACCGGCCTCCTGCGCGCGGCTCAGCCGTGCTCGTCGCAGGGACCATCCCTTCGGGATGGGCGTCATTTGTTCGGGGCTATCCCCGAAAGGGCCTTGAGCGCCGCCACGGTAGAGGTTCCACCGGCGCGGATCGCAAGATCAAGGATCTCCCGAAACTCCCGTTCGGTGAGCGTCTCGACGGGAAGCTCGGGCACAATCGCGGCATATTTGCCACGCAGGGCGCGGCGGGCATTGTCGACGTCTTCGGCGACCTTGCGCTGACGCGCTTCGAGGTCGGCGAGGCGTTCGCGTTCACTCTTCTTGGGCATGTCCATCTTCCTTTTGATGGTCTGCCCGCCAGCCACCCTCCTATCGAATGGATACGCCATGATGCAAGTCTCCCGGACTTATGCCCGGCGTGCCGCCGGGAAGGAAGACATCCCCCTGTCGGGGGAGCCCGCGCGCCTTCCGGCACGAGGCTGCGCAGCGACATGGTCGCTGCGGTGGGCGGACGCACGCCGTTGGCGTTTGTAATGCACCCTACGCACGGGTGCTGCGCGGCGCTCTCCCCTGCAAATCCTCGCATTTCTCCGCCTTTGGGTCAGTCGGAGGCCGGCGTCGATCGGCATCCGCGGCAGCCGGATGCGGCGGCAATTGGCGGCCAATGCGCGCAAGTGATTGATGTCAGGCGTCATCTTTCGGCTGCCGTGGCTGCCAAGCTAAACTATTGGAAAACAGCGCGCTATCGGCTATAAGGCCCGTGCTTCACATCCTCTTGCCGAAGCTCCAGCCTCTGGAGTTTCCCATGGCAAGATTGACCATACGTCTCGATGACGACCTCTACGATCGGCTCGTGGCCGATGCCGAGGCCGTCGGCATGCCCACCGCAGCCTATGTCCGCGACGCGCTCGCACGGCTAAACGGCGCCGACCCGTTCGGCTTCCATGCGCGCTTCGACGAAGTCCATTCGACAATCATTCAGGCGCTGGCGATCCTCGCGTCCGACGTCGGCGCGCGGGCATCCGACATCCTCGCCAAGGGGATGGAGGACACCCGCCGGCTGCTCCGCGAAAGGGGATTGCCGACCGGCGATGCGCTTCCTTGCCAGGGGGGAGGGCGGATGTCATGAGCATCTTTCGCAATGACACACTCGGAAGCTGGACGCGCGGCGGTCAGGCCATCGTCCACAATGTCCGCATGACCACCCAGGTCTTCTTCCAGACGGTGATGGCGGGAACCGCGATCTGGATCATCGGTGCCATCTGGTATGCGCTCGAAAAGTCCGGCGACTATCAGCGATACCTTCTCCTCAAATATGCTGAAGCCATGTTCAAGGCTGACACCGCGCGGGGGACCACCGATCCGGTGCTGTTCCGTACCCCCGAGGGGCGCGAATATTGGACCTCGGCCGACCTGCTCATCGGCGCGCCGATCATGAAGGATGCGCTGAAGACGCTCGAGAGCGATATCATCACCGGGGCGATCCTCTCCGGTGTTTTCGCGCTCGCTGCGCTCCTTGTCGCCTGGTTCTATTTCACCCGAATGGGGCGCGGGCTCGGTTCGAACGAATATCTGCGCGGTGCACGCTTCGGCTCCGTCTGGCAGATCCGCCGGGCGCTGTGGCGCGAACGCAAGGGGAGTTTCGCGATCGGCGGGGTCAAGGTCCCGCTCGCCTTCGAACCCGAACATATATTGATCTGCGGCGCCCCCGGCACGGGCAAGACCAACATGATCGTCAAGATGCTTGCGGGCATTCGCGCATCGGGCCGGCGCGCGATCGTCTATGATACCGCCGGCACCTTCGTCGAAAAATTCTACCGGCCCGGGAAAGACATTCTCCTCAATCCCCTCGACAAGCGCACCGCCATCTGGTCGCCCTGGGTCGATGTCCCGCGCGACTATCATTATGACCAGATCGCGGAATCGATGATCCCCGACAAGCATGGCGATCCCTTCTGGTCGAAGGCGGCGCGCGGCACATTGGTCGCGGTCATGCGCAAGCTCGCCACCGAGAAGCGCACCTATGTCTCGGCGCTCCTCCAGACCATCGTGCGCTCGCCGCTCAAGGATCTTGGCGCTTATGTGGCGGGGACCGATGCGGCGGCCTTTGTGTCGTCGGAAGGCGAGCGGACCTCGGCGGGCGTCCAGGCCGAGCTTGCCTCGGTGATGCGCAGTTTCGCCCATCTCGACGACACCGACGACGGTCTCTCGATCCGCGACTGGGTGACCACCGAGGGGGATGACAGCTGGCTCTTCATCACCGTCAAGGCCGACCAGCTTCCCTCGCTGCGTCCCCTGATCACTGTCTGGCTCGACATCGCGATCAGCGCGATCATGAGTCTCGAACCCGATCAGGCCCGGCGCCTCTATTGTGTGATCGACGAACTGCCGAGCCTCCAGAAACTGCCCTCGCTATCGGACTTTCTCGCGCGCGCCCGCAAATATGGCGGCTGCGGCATCCTGGGGTTCCAGTCCTATCCGCAGCTGAAAGCAACCTATGGCCAGGAAGAAGCGGCGGCCGTCACCGGCTATTGCTCGACCTGGGTCGCGCTCCGGGGCAATGACGGCGACACCGCCGATCTCGTTTCGAAGAATTTGGGACAGGTCGAGCAGGTCGAAGCCAATGAGGGAATGAGTTACGGCGTCAACGATATGCGCGACGGGGTCAATCTCTCGCGCATCCAGGTGACGCGGCCGCTCGTCCTCCACACCGAGGTCACGAACCTGCCGAACCTTGCAGGCTTTCTGCGGTTCGGCCGCGGCTTGCCGGTGATCCGCTTCGATGATCGCTACAACCGGACGCCGTCTCCCGTCGAGGCCTTTATCGAGCGCCTTGATCCTCCGCTCCGGACGGTGTCGGCGCCCTTGCTGCCCGCGCCTGCTGCTCCACCCAAGTCGCCGGCCACCCGCAAGCGTCGGCCGAAGCAGACTTCCGATGAGGGCGCGCCCGAGCTTCCGCTCGATGCAAACAAACGCGCCGGCGATGGTAAAGAAGGTGCCGGTAAGGCACCCATCGATCCCGCCGGTGCTATCGGCGATCATGACCCCGATGCGCCGATCGCGCGCATCGAGATTATCGCCACACCCTGGACGCACTCGCTTAGCCAGCACGGCCGCCCGGGCGGCCGCCGTAGTCCGGCGAAGCCGGCATGATCCATCCGCGCCGCCTCGGAGGAACGCCCGCCAATGTCGCTCGCTACTACACCATCGGCGACTATTACACGAAGGGCGGGAACGAGCCCTCGGCTTGGGGTGGCCGTACCGCCGGCGAACTTGGGCTCGAAGGTACGGTCGAGCGCCGGGCGCTCGAAGAACTGCTCGCCGGCAAGGTCGGCGAGCAACATCTTGGGCGTCGCCGCCGCGGCGCCATCGAGCATCATCCCGGCTGGGATTTTTCGGTCAACGCGCCAAAGTCGGTGTCGATCATGGCGTTGGTCGCGGGCGACGAGCGCATCGTTGCCGCCCATGAGAAAGCGGTCGGCACCGCGATCGGCTGGATCGAGGAACATGCGGCGCTTCGCCGCCGCATGAACGGCGACATCGTCCACGAGACGACCGGCCAGCTGCTTTACGCGCGCTTCACCGAACATGCCTCGCGCGAGCTCGATCCCCATCTCCATACCCATGTCGTCATTCTCAACATGACCCGGCATGCGGGCGATGAGCAGATGGTCAGCCTCGAGACCCGCGCCATGTTCGCCGAGCAGATGACTGCCGGCCAGATCTACCGCAACGATCTCGCGCATCGCTTGCGCGAACTCGGATATGAAATCGACTTCGATCCGCGACGGGGGCTCTTCGAGATCCGCGGGGTGCCGCAGGACATGATTGCCGACATGTCGCGGCGCGCCGAACAAATCGAGGCGCATGCCAAAGATCATGGCCTTGAAGGGCAAGCGGCACGCACGCGATCCTTCTTCGAAACCCGCCGGGCGAAGCAGAAGGTCGGGCTCGCAGACCTTCATGGCCAATGGTCGCTCCGGTCCGAAGCGCACGCCCCGGCGCTCGACGCTATCCGCAGCCGCGCGGACGAGCAGGGCGAACGGGTAATCCGTGTCGATCGGCAGACGGCGAGCCGGGCATCGCTCTTCGGGCTTCGCCAGTCCGAGACCCGCGAGGCGGTCAACAATCTTGGTCGGCTCATCCGCTCCGGGCTCGCCTCGCATGTCGGCGAGGTGCGGCTCCAGGATGTCCGGCCCCTCTTCGAAGCACATGAGGAGAGATTGAAGCTTCTGGCGACCAGGGAGCAAACCGGCGACGGCGTGTTGACGCGCGGACGAACCTCGCGCCGTACCGCGCGCCTCGAGATCGCGCTTTCGAACCAGATTTCTCTCAGTCTTGGCGACACGGTGCCGATATCTTCACCTGCGCGGCTCGATGGGGTTCTCCGCGGCAGCATTCTGAATGACGATCAGCAAAAAGTGCTCGGCTGGCTCGCACTGTCGACCGACCGCGTTGTCAGTGTCGATGGGGTCGCGGGTTCGGGCAAGTCGACGCTGGTCCAGCAATTGACGGCGGTCGCCGATCCCGATTGGACTTTCATCGGTTTGGCGCCGACCTCCTCTGCGGCGGGCAAGCTTGGTGCCGACGCCAATATCGAATCGCGGACGGTCGCAGCGCTGCTTGCCGGCGGCGGCCATGACATCGGTGATCGCCATGTGCTTGTTCTTGACGAAGCGGGGCAGCTCGGCAGCCGGCAAGCGCTGCGCGTGCTGCAGATCAGCCGCGACACGGGTGCCCGCGTCATCTTGCTTGGCGACAACAAGCAGACGGGGGCGATCGAGCAGGGGAAGCCCGCCTGGCTAATGCAGCAGCTTGGGCTTCCGACTGCGCGGCTGACCGTCGCGGTGCGTCAGGAAACAAAATCGATGAAGGCCGCCGTCGCGAGCGCGCGGCGCGGCGATTATGCTGCGTCGCTCGACGCTCTCGACAAGGTGGTGAGCGGCGAGCGCGCTGACAAGCTGGCGGAGTTACTCGTCGGTGAATGGACAAGGCTGAAGCCCGGCACCCGCGACACGACCAACATTCTCGTTCTCGATAATGCGACGCGGCTGACCGTCAACAGCCGGATCCGCGAGGTACTAAAACGGGAAGGCGCAATTGGCGCCGAGGATCTCCGGCACTCCGTCCTGACATCGTCGGGCATGACCAACCAAGAGAAGCGCTTCGCGCGCTTCTATTCGCGGGGGCAGATTGTCCGATTTGCGCGCGATGATGCAGAGCGCGGCATCGCGAAGAACGCAGACTATCGTGTCGACGGCATCGAACCGGATAGCAAGGGCCGCCAATGGGTGCGGCTGGCAGGCGAGGAGGGCGGTCGGCTTCTCTGGAACCCACGGCTGGGCCGCGCTTCCGAGGCCGCCGTCTTCCTCGAGGACACGCGCGACCTGGCGCCGGGCGACCGCATCCAGTGGCGCCTCGCCGCGAAAGAGCTCGATCTTAAAAATGCCGAACGCGGAACGGTCGAACGGATTGACGGCTCGGTCGCGACGATCCGTTGGGATCGCAAGGCCGAGCCGCAGGCGATTGATTTGTCGCTCCACCGCACCTGGGATCACGGCTATGCCGAGACCGTCTATTCGGCGCAGTCGAAAACCTATGACCGCGCCTATGTGCTGGCGCCGCTCGGCTCGGGCCTCGTCAATGGCCAGAATTATTACACCGCGATCACGCGCGCGCGTTTCGGTGTCAAACTCTGGACCGAAGACCCCGAACGCCTGATCCGGAAGCTCGAAGCGAATTCGGGCGAGAAGACGTCAGCGCTCGAGGGGCTGGGGCGCCTGACGCGCGACAGTCATCGCATGCGGAGCCTGCGCCATCCTGAAGCCATCAATCGTGCGCGTGCGGCGATGGCTCAGTCGCGGGCCGAGCGGGCGCAGCGACGGACTGAGCGTGAACGCGGATGGGAGGAGATAATCCGTCCCGCCAGCCTCGTCGAACGGCTCGCCGGGCGCGCCCACCGCGCGGCAGGCCAGCTCGATGACTATCTGCGCGGACTCATGCGCGCGGGTAAAGAAGCGGCGATCGAGCCCGCCCATGAACCGCCACGCCACCAGGAACCGCAGCGCGGAGGGCATGATCGATGAACGCCATGGATTGGAAATTGGCAGGCGAAGGCGGAGAACCAGCAAGCCGACAATCCATCGGAGCGCAGGGTATCCGAACCTTCCGATATCGGCCCCTTTCTTCACGGGAGCGAGAAACCGCATGACACATCCCCCCATCATTCGTCGTTTTCTGGCTATTCTTGTCACTGCATCACTCATGCTCGGGTTCGCAGCGACTGCATCCGCCAGGCCCCGTAACATGGTGCAGGAAGCCGAGCTCGCCGCCTGCATTCGCAAGGCCGGGAAGGGCAGGCCCTGGCTCGAGCGCACCCTATGGGGCCTTCGCGATCAGGAGGGCGGCTGGATCGGTGCCGCCGTCGTCAACAGCAATGGCACATATGATCTCGGTCCGCTCCAGATCAACAGTTGGTGGGTTCCGAAAATTTCCAAACTCGTTGGGCGTCCCGAGGCTCACGTCCGCTTCTGGCTTCAGAATGACGCCTGCTTCAACGCCGAGGCCGCGCGCTGGATTTTCCTGTCAGGGCTAGCGGTGACCGGGGACTATTGGAAAGCGATCGGCGTCTATCATAGCCCGACGGGGTGGAGGCAGGCGCGATATGCAAACAGTGTTGCGGTCCATTTGCGGCGGCGATTTGGCCGATCGATATGGTGATCCTCGACCATCGAGATCGGGCCGGCGTTTCGGCGCCTCAGCGGAACCAGGGCCCGCTGAATGGATCGGCGAGATAATGTTGCGCGGTCTTGACGAGCCTTTGGACACGCGATCGGAAGGATGCGCTTTCGACGCGCCAGCGGCGTGCCGGTATGGCTTCACCAAATAGCACCTCGGCAATATTTTTCTGCGATGCGCCCGCTGCCAGGGCATCGCCAGTTCGCAGTTCGAGGATCCAGCGCGCCGCGCGGCTTTCCCGGGGGCGGAGCGGCGCAGGCATTTCGCCGCGCGCGGTCAATGCGAGAAGTTGCTGCAGCGCGGCGACCTTTGGGGCTGCCGATTCCAGGCCTTCGATTTCATGCACAAGAAGACCGGATCGTCCGAGCAAGGTGCCATCGCGGTGCACAAGCCGGATGAGCCAGCGGCCATCGGAAAAGAGCCAATGTTCTGAATTCGCCCGATCGACCGCGACCGAGACATAATCGGTGAGCGCGAGAATATCGAAATGGTCGCGAGGCCCTTGGGCCTGGTTTCCCGCGCGCGTCTGAAGAACCTTGGGGTCGACATCGGGCGACCAGATGGGACGGGCTTCGGGAGCGGGAATGGCAGGATCGATCCAAGTAAGCAGACCCACGCTTATCGGTGCGCCGACCGGAAGCCGGTCCCGGGCCGCCCATAGACGGCGATACCGCCGTGTTCGCCGGAGCCATTCCCACGCAAAGGCGCGGCGGTCGCACAGCATCAGCGCCGAATATTCACTGGCCACCTGCCAATCGGCCGCAGGCGGGCCGTCCGTCATGCAAAATAGCCGGAATATATTCGGAATATTTTCATGAGGCGTCGTTTTGGTCCCTGTCGATATCTTTCAAATTCTTGAAGCCTGGAGGGTGGTGTTGACGTGCCGTCCGGCGCGTTCCGGTTGCGCTCAGCGAAATGGGCGCAAAGATGCTTCATCTCCGGGGAGCCGACCCCACATCTTCCGGACTCTTGGGTTGCCGGCCTTCGTATGTGGCGCCAGGAGCGGGGCTACTCCGCTATTCGGCGCCTTCCGCAAAATAGGCTCTGAGCCGATGCATGATCTCGGGCTCAATCGTCATGATGCTCCGCCTCCCGTCGAACGCATCGGGCTGCCGCTGCAATATGCCCGCTTCGCACAGCTTTTGGGCGAGCCGCAGCGCACTGCTCATCGGAATGCCCGATGCGACACACATGGGATATAGATGGAGAACCCGGCCTTCGCTCTGATGGATGAACAGGTCGAGCAGCATGTCCCAGGCAGGCTCGATAAAAAGATGCTCGGCACCAATCAGTTGTCGGCGCAGAAAACGGCGACGCTGCGCGAGGCGCGCATTGGCCAGGACAAGCGCCCGGGCACGCCGGTCGGGGTGATTCTCTGGACTGTTCAGCGTGAACGAGAAGGTGCCGCGCGGGACCGCCTTATCGACGAGAATATGTGATGTCTGACTTGCGGTCACCACGATATGACCCGACAGACGGATATCGAGTGCGTGACCGATATCGGCGAGACGGCGCGTTGCTTCGATGTCCTCGTCGCTCGGATGCGGATTTCCGCTCGGATGATTATGGACGAGCAGGATCGCAGCCGCATTAAGCTCGAGCGCGCGGCGGAAGATGACCCGCGGATAGAGCGCCAAATGGGCGAGGCTGCCGCTTTGCAGGCATTCATCGGCAATGAGGTGCCGCGACCCATCGAGGAACAGGATACGCAGATGCTCGTCAGCGAGCGATCCCATGGACGCGATGAGATAGTCTCTGAGTTTCGCATCGTCCGGATCGATCCGCCTCGAATAGAGCTTGCCGCGCATCGATGCGAGCATCGCGCCCCGCGTGCAGAGGAGGAGTTCGATCACCGCTGCGCGGTCGCCGAGAATGCGGGCCAGGGCTTCGGGTGTTTGGGCCCAGATCCTCTCGAGGCTGTGAAATTCTTCGAGAAGTGCGCGCGCTAGGTCTTCGCTGGCCTCTGGAGAAATCGCAGCGATGAGCTGTGCCAGGACGGATAGTTGGCGTTGGTACGAAGCCGTCTTTGGTGCCGCCAGGTTGCGAACAACAGGAGTGGGGGAACCGCCCAGGAAGCCGCAACCTGCATCACCATATAGGCCGCCGGATCCATCGCGAGATTGAGGGCGCGGCTGGAATGGGCCAGCAGCGGCAATATGTGGAGAACAGCCGCGATCATCGGCCAGAAACGATAGGCGAAAAGTGCGAGCAGCAATGTCGCACAGGCGCCGAAACCATCGATGAACAAATGCCCGAAATCGAGAACCGCATATTCGGGCGCGACGAACTGGTGCAGCAGCAGGTCCGAGCCGACCATCGTCGCCGCGATCCCCGCCATCACCCTTTCGGGGCCGCCACCCCGCCAGGCGGCATAGCCAAGAGCCGCGAGCAGGAACAGGGCGAAGATCGCGACACGCATTTCGCACCTGTTTCACTCTCGCGGCCCCGGGTCAAATTTTACGTTGCGACCGCATGCAGCCGGTGGACGGCTGCCCGCTTCGGGCATTCCTCGTGCAGGTCATAACCCGCGGTTTCCTGGCCTATGGCGACCAGTTCGCCATGGACGCGCAGGACATCGCCGCCGGCGTCGATCAGCGCCATCTGGGCTTTGGCAAGGCGCTGGATCGTCGCCTGCCCCTTGGCGGGCGGCACGCCTTCGGTGTCGCGCCGTGCCGTGACGACACTCGCCATGAGCGACGATACGGCGATGAGGGCATCGTCGATCCGGATTTCGGCTGACGGCAGCTGCTGCTGCAAGCTGGTGGCAATGGATATGAGATGTTCGGACATGACTTCTCCTTTGCCGGAAGCAGGGCTTCCGGCCGTTGCTGTAGGGCAAGATGAAGGGATTTAGCCGGACATGAGTCGCGTCAGCGCCTCGGCAATACCGAGCCCGCCGAGCAGGGCGAACACCGCCACCATGAGCATGATAGCGATGATTGTGGCCTTGGCCGTCGGTGCATGGTCGTGCCTCCAGATCATCCCGGACGGTGGGCGTTCGCTCGAAAATCCGGCCATCGCCCCTTTGCCTTCGCGGACATCGAGATAATGGGCCGGATCGCCGTCCGGGAAATCGGATGGCGCGAGGGAGGGCGGAATGGGAAGCTCTACCGGATCATATGCGATCCGATCGCATATGCTTTTTAGCCGCGCGTAGCGAATGGCGGTATCGTCACGATTGACTGCGGCGAGCGTTTTGCGCGCAGCCGATATCCGCTGATCGACGGTGTACCGCGAAATGCCGAGCTCGCGGGCGATCTGCTTCGAGGTCTTGCGCTGCAGCACCAGGTCGAGGCACGCGCGCTGCTTGTCGGTCAACAGCGCCCATAGCCTTGCATCGGCCGCGCCAGGTTCCTGCGCCCCGTCCATCCCGTCAGTTTCGTGACATTATGGATTGAGGCAAGTCGCTTTTGAAATTTGCCTTCGTCATAGCTCGTCCCCGACTGGAGATTGCCCGCACCTGGGCGCTGACCTTTGATTGTCGAGGCGCATTGGCTTCGAAACAATCCCCAATCTGGTTCTAACTGACGAATATATTTGAAACATATGGCGCCGCCGATAGCTTCGCCCCCGTTCCGCGCTGCTGGTGGACCAACAGCAGGCGTCATGGCCGGACTTTCGCCTGCTTGAGAGGGCTGGGGTTGGCACTGAAACAGGGGCTGTGCCCGGCAGTCAGGCTTGAGGACGCTGCCGGGGCTGCCAATGGGTCGGAATGCGCACGATCGAGGCCGCGCGGCAACTCGAAGACGACATCATGGCTGTCGATAGCGAGGACGCGCTCGTCGATATTCTTCGCGAGATTTGCTTACATATGGGCTGCGCCTGGTTCGCGATCAGCCACCATGTCGATTTTCTCGCGGCTCCCGACAAGGGCATCCGCCTCCACAATTATCCCGAAGGCTTTGCGCACTGGTTCGACCAGAATCGCCTCGGCGTCTCCGATCCCGTGCACCGCTTCAGCCATCGCCGAACCTCGAGCTTCCGCTGGCGCGATATGACGCTCCATCGGCCGCGACCTCAGGATACCGAGGTACTGGAGCGCGCCCGGCGTCACAACATCGCCGACGGGCTGACGGTCCCCGTGCATTTGCCGGGGGAGGCGCATGGCTCCGTATCTTTCGCATGGACCGATGGCGGATCGATGCCGCCCGAAGCACTTGTGTTTGCGCAAAGCCTCGGGGCGTTCGTCTTCGAAGCTGCGCGGCGGCTCGGCGATCCCGTGTCGCTGGACGAGCGGCCGCAACTCACCGATCGGCAGATCGAATGCCTGATGTGGGCGGCACGCGGCAAATCCAATTCGGTCATCGCGCAGTTGCTGGACATTAGCGAGGACACCGTGCGGGAGCATTTGCGCAATGCGCGGGCAGCCTATGACGCGCCGACCCGGATAGCGCTCGCCATTCGCGCCCTGTTCGACAGCGCGATCTGTTTCGGGGATGTCGCCCGCGGCTGACACCCCCCCTTTGTGTTATGGCGCTGCCGCATTTCCCGGTTCATCTGGATTGTCTCTTTTCTGGAAGGAGACAATCTCATGCTTCTCACCGTCGACCAAAATAGCCGGGACCACGAACATGTCGCGCTTCGTTCGATGTTCGCGGCGCGCAAACGCGTTTTCATCGATCTTCTGAAATGGGATATCCCGGCCCTCGCGGATCAATATGAAGTGGATCATTTCGACGACATCCACGCTACCTATCTGATCGTCACCGACACAGCGGGCGAGCATCTCGCCTCGGCGCGGCTGCTGCCGACCACGCGGCCCGCGCTGCTCGATGCGCTTTTTCCCTTTCTCGTAACCGGTCCCATCCCTCAGGGTCCAGGCATTTTCGAAATCACCCGCTTCTGCCTCTCGCCCGGGATCGGCGCGCGGCAGCGCCGACACGCGCGCGACATTCTCCTCGTCGGGCTTGTCGAACATGCCGCCGCGAACGGCATCCACACCTATACCGGCGTCGCCGAACTTGCCTGGTTCCGGCAGATTCAGAGTTTCGGCTGGGACTGCCGTGCGCTCGGCGAGCCGGTCCTCCACCAGGGGCAGGCGCTTGTCGCGCTCCGCATCGACCTCGATCGCTCCTCGGTAGCGAAGCTCGCCGCCGCGGGCATCGCCGCCAAGTCCGCCGCGGCCCCCGCCGCGCGCGCTGCTTGAGGAGGGCGCGATGATCATCAATCCTTCATCCTACGGTACCGACCGTCGAGGCTCGCCGGATGCCCGCGACCTTATGTCCAATGGCTTCGCGATCATCCGGGGGGCTGCGCCATCGTCGCTGGTCGAGCACATCAACGCCGACCTCGATGGGCGTTATGCTGCCACGCCTTTTTGCGAGGGCGGCTTCTACGGCGCGAGGACCAAGCGCTTCGGGCGTCTGCTCATTCGCTCGCCCCACATGGCGGATATTGTCATGAACCCGGCGATACTCGAATTGGCCGAGGTGGCGCTTGGCAACTGGTGCGAGCGAATCCAGCTCAATCTCGCGCAGGCGATCGAGCTTCATCCCGGCGCGCTCGCCCAATTTCCGCACCGTGACCAGGATATGTGGCAGGGCGCGCTCGGCGAGGTCGAATATCTTGTCAACGTCATGTGGCCGCTGACGTCTTTCACTAGGGAGAATGGCGGCACGATCATCTGGCCGCGCAGCCACGGGATCGAAGCACTGGTGGAGGAGCCGAAGGAGGCGCCCATCGTCGCCGAAGCCGAACCCGGTGATGCGATCGTCTTCCTCGGATCGACGCTGCACGGCGCCGGCGCGAACCTTAGTCAGGATGTCCGGCGAGGGATCATTGTCAGCTACTGCCTCGGATGGCTCAAGCCCTATGAGAATCAATGGCTGGCCTATCCTCCGCATATCGCCCGATCATTTCCAAGGGATATCTCCGAACTCGTCGGCTATGTCCAGCACCGGCCCAATCTCGGCAATTTCGAGGGGCAATGCCCCTCGGTCCTCTTCGATGCCGATCCCGATGACGCGCGCGCGGCGGTCGATGCGCTTCGGCCCGATCAAGCCGCCATGCTCGCGCTGCATGTCGCGTCGCAACGAAACGGCGCCCCGGACAAAAGACTATGAGCCCCGGCGCAACGATGGAGCTCGTCTATGCCGAGCTCAAGGCGAAAGTGGTGCGCGGTGACTTCGCGCCGGGGGAGCGGCTCGAACCCGCGCAGCTTGCGAGGGTGCTTGGCGTCAGCCCCACGCCGGTCCGCGATGCCCTCTACCGCCTGTCCGGCGAAAGGCTGCTCGAGGCTTGGCGCCATGAAGGGTTCCGGCAGCCGATACTGGCCGAAGCGGACCTCCACGACCTCTATGCCTGGGGCGCCTCGCTTCTGGCGCTGGCGCTCGAGGGGCAGCCGCCCGACCCGCATATCCCGCAGCGATCGTTCAGCGACTCAGGCGCCGGCGACTATCCAGAGCGGGTTGCGGCGCTGTTTCGGGCGATCGCCTGGACCAGCACTAATCGAGAACTTCGATTTGCGACGGTGAGTTTGATCGAACGCTCTCATGTATTTCGGGTCGCCGAAGCACGCGTCGATCGCCGGTGCGATGCTTCAATCATCGCGATGGACGATGATTTTCGTTTCGGGCGCTGGAGCGCGTTGCGCAGCAAAATCACGCGCTTCCATCGCCGCCGCATCCTTCTTGCGGGCCGCGTCGTTGCCGAGCTCAGGCCGCGCGAAGAGTCGCTGTAGAATATATTCGACCCATTTCAGCCGTATAAAATTCCTATTTGAATGAGGGAGCATAGCCTTGGCCGTGTCGCAATTCCGCGGCATTGACGAAGGAGGGTCCCATGGACCGCAATGACATTGTCGAAGACGGCATCGAAGAACTGGGCGTCGCGAGCATCGAGACGCGCGGCTCGCTCATCTACGTCGCCGAGATCGGCGGCTTCGAACGGCTCGTTCCGGCCATCCTGGCTGACTGAAGGCCGGGGAGGGCGCGGCAGATCGCCGCGCCCTCCACTTGCTCATGACATATCAGCTTCGACCCGGGCTTTCCTTTGGCTTCATCGGCGAACGCGCCGTCCTGCTCGACCTCGACCTCGATCGCTATTTTCTGATCAAGGCCGAAGCCGCCCAGACTCTGCGGGACCTGATGGCAGGGACCGGTGATGCCGACACGTGTCGCCGCCTTCCCCGGCCCGGAGGGCGGCCGCTGCTGGTCGAGGGGCGTAACGGTTTCGATCCCGTGGAGGCCGCGCTGCCGGGCGCGAGCGTCCTCGAGACGGAAGGATGTGCGCCAGCCCATCTTCCATTTCACCATGTGCTGCGTGCGCAGATGGAGGCGAGCGCCAGCCTGCGGATATTGGGCATCAAGCGAAGCATCGCAGCATGGCGCCGCGCGCGCCCGGTGGATATCGGGCGCGAATTTGCTAGCGAAGCAGCGGACCTCGCGCGCGCCTTCGCGCTTCGGCGTGCCACCGTCCCGATCCGCCGAGGCTGCGTTCCGGACTCGCTCGCCCTGATGCGGATCCTCTGGCGAAAGGGCCTCGACGCCGACCTCTATTTCGGCGTTCGCCTCGATCCTTTCGCCGCGCATTGCTGGGTGCAGGCCGAAGATTATCTGTTGTCCGACCCGCTGGCGAATGTCCTCAGTTTCACACCGGTCTTCAGGCTGTGACATTGCGCATCGCCTTCGACGCACGTTCCGGGCCGCGGCCCGAAGCGAGCGGCGGCCTCCGCGAAATCGCGAAGCTCGGCCATGTCCGGCTGCTCACCGACACCGCCGTGGAATTTTTGAGAAAAGGCAATTGCATATTGTTCGGCTGGGCGTTTCGTCGCTCGGATAATCGCGCCTGCAATGAACTCAGCGAAGTCGAAGTCCGCGAGATAGAGGTGCGGGGCGACGAATGGGCCGTCAAAAATCTGTGGGGCAATTATCTTCTGGCCTGGATGGAGCCGTCGGGTCCTGTCCATGTCCTGCGATCGCCGGTGACGGGCCCAGCGCTCTTTTTCACCGAAGACTGTGCCTGCGCATTTTTGCACCTCGATATCGGAAAAGCGATGGGGCTTCCCCTCGACAGGCTCGATCCTGCCGCGATCGATGCCCAGCTTCGTTTCCCTATCTTGCGCGGCCCGGCGACCGGGATTGCCGGTGTGAACGAGCTTCTCGCCGGCGAAACGCTGACGATGGGGCAGGCCGCGACCGTTCGCCAAGCCTGGTCGCCATGGTCCTTCACTTTGCGCCCGCCGGTCGAAGCTTCGCTCGATGAACTGCGGCGACATGTCATGTCGGCGGTCGGCGCATGGTCGACGCGGTTCGAATCTGTACAGCTCGAGCTCTCGGGAGGCCTCGATTCCTCGATCGTCGCGGCCTCGCTTGCTCGGACGCGCGCCACGTGGCGCGCGGTGACGCTGGTGACGCGGCGTCCCGATGGCGACGAGCGCCGCTATGCCCATGCGGTCGCCGATCACGCCGATATTCCTCTTCTCGAGATATTGCTGAACGAAGCGCCGCCGGACCCGCTGGCGGCCCTTGGAGAGCCGCGCGTCAGGCCCGGCGGCTTCGGCCTGATCGACGAGAGCGATATCAAGCTGCGCGAAGCGGCGGAGGGCTATGGCGCGGGTGCGATATTCACCGGCGTCGGCGGCGACAACCTCTTCGGCTATATCATCTCTGCGGCCCCCGTGGTCGATGCGCTGCGCTTTGCAGGGCTCGGGGCAGCCTGGCGAACGGCCTCCGACCTTGGGCGTCTGACCAACACGCATATGCTCGAAGCATGGCGATTTGCCATCAAACGCCTTCTCAAGCGGCCGCCGCCCTGGCCGCGAGACGATCGCTTCCTGGCTAGCCGTCACGCTTCGGCCCAGCCGGACCATCCCTGGTTTGCCGAAGCCTCCGCCGCCAGCGACGGACAGCGTGCCTATGTGGGCATGCTGATGCGTATCCTGCCCTTTCTCGATGGATATGACCGGACCTTTCATGTGCCCGTAATCGCGCCGCTGCTTTCGCAGCCTTTGGTCGAATACGGCCTTGGTGTCCCGGTCTGGCAATGGTCGGCGGGCGGGCATGATCGATCACTGGCGCGCAAGGCCTTCGCTGGCGATCTTCCGTCCCTTGTCTTGCAGCGCCGAACGAAGGGCGGCCTCGAATCGCTATTCGTTCCCGCCTATGATCGAAACCGCGAGCATCTGCGCGATTTTCTGCGAGAAGGCCTGCTGGCGGCGCTCGGCATCATCGACTGCGACGCCATCGGAGCCGCGACCGCGCGTCCCGCTGGCGCGCTCGACAATGACTATGTTCGCATCTTGCAACTCGTCGATATGGAAAGATGGGCACGTTCGGTTGCAGGGACGCCGACATCTGGCGGCCAATAGCCCGTGCCGGGCGTCCGCCGGGGAACGGACGCCCGGCACGAACCTATGGCGCGGGACGTTGCAAGGGATGTCCCGCGCGCAATTCGCGCCAGCGCGCATAGCGATCGCGCTTTTGAGGGGTCGGATCCTCGAAATCCGCCAGCCAGAAGCGATACCAGTCGAGGTTGCGCGCATTGACCGCATATTGGTGTACAGGCTGGGTCTTGATGTGAGGCTCGTCGGCAAAGACGAAGAGTTCGGCGGGCTTTCGGGCCCGTTGGAGACGGGTATGAAACTCGATGACCAATCTGGCCTCGGCTTCGGGAAGTTGCATCAGGAGCGGGGTGTCGAGGGCGGCGGCATCACTTGTCGCCGAAAGCCGCTTCCAACCCTCGGGATCGGTGTCGGGATCGCCGAGCCCCCATCGGTTCGCCAGCGTGTCGGGCATACCGCTGCCGGGCAGCGCGGTGGCCCAATAGAAATGGGGTTCGAACTGCGCCGACGAGAGCGTCGCGGCGGCGAAGCGATCCGACTTGCGGATGGCCCAAAGCGCGACCTGCGATCCGAAACTGAGGCCGCCAATGCCGACATGCCGGGGATCGACGGTGCCGTCTGCGGCGAGCGTATCGATGGCGGCGGAGATGCCCGAAAGCGCCAGATCATATTCTTCCTCCGCCTTGGAGAATTTGCCCCGAGCCTTTCGAATGCAGAGAACCGCGATCCCGGCGTCCGCGAGGGGCAACATCGGGATCTCGTCGCCAACGCCGCCCTTCAGAAAGCCGTCGCAATGATAATATTGGATCACGAGCGGGAAGGGTGGCGCGATGTGCGCTGGACGGAGGAGGATGCCGCTGAATTCTTGTCCCTCAGCGGTCGACCAGGACATGGGCGTGGCCTTCGTGACGATCTTGCGCCTCAGGTCCGCATTGGGGTCGGCCAGGAGTTGCCGGGCTCCGCTGTCATAGTCGATGCGAACGAGCCTCGGCGGTGAGGCCGCCGAAGCTTCAGCGCAGACAAGGAAGGCGGGCCCGATCGCGCAGCGCTCGGGATGGAAAGGCGAGAAGGGAGCGCCGTCGGTGATCGCAAGCAGATCAGGCGCGCCGCTTTCTGGACGCCACATCGAAACTCGCTCTTCCGATCCGGGGCTCGCCTCGAAGAGCAACAGCGCCTTGCCGTCGGGGCGCCATCCGAGCGCGCGGAGCATCGGCGAAGCGCAGGCCGCAATATTGCATATGAGCGGCGATCGACCGGGCCGCGACACTTCGACATGGGACTTGTCCCCGTCGCGAACGATCCTCGCCTCCGCGCCATCGCGGGCGGTGACTTTCCGTCCGATGGACCCATTTTGCCGTGTTGCAGGATGGGACTGGCCGAAGCCTCGTATCTTTGCAGATTTTTCCGCCAGCGGCGTGTCCGCAAGGAGGCGCACACGTTCGAACCATCCTCCCCGCAGCCGCTGCATGACCCGCTTGCCATCGACGATTGCGCCCCCGCCGAAGGGCTGCATGACATCGACCGTTGGATCGACGAGCACCCCTTCATCATAGGCCTGTTTTTCCGTCGCCGCGATTTGGGCTCTCGTCGCGCCGACATGATAGATGATTTGGCGGCCATCGTCCGATAGGCGGAAATCGACGACATCGGCGGGATCGGAAATCGCGAGCCGCGCCTTGCTGCCCATGCGCCACGACCAGACGCCGACCGCGCCATCTTGCATCGCAAGAAAGTGGAAGCCCTTCGAATCGGCGTCCCACAGCGGCGCATCTTCGGTCAGCGTGCCGGCGAAGTTGAAGCGGGCTGCGCCGCCATCGGCGACCAGGCGCGGAACGCCGCCATCCACACCAATTATGTGCCAGCCAATCTTGACCCGATTGTCCGCGACCGAAGGCTCGCTTACCCGATAGGCCACCCAGCGGCCGTCGGGAGAGATTGTGACGCCGCTGATATTCCGCGTCGTCACAATATCCTCGACGGTCACGAGCGGCGTAGCGGCGGCCAGGGCCGCCGCCAGCATTACCATGTGACGATCCCCTGCAGCGCGATGGTTCGCCCTATGGCGCTCGCCTGCTCGGGGTCATAGCCGAGCACCGAGGTCGCCGTACGGAAGAGAACATAGGGCGGATCCCGGTCGAAGAGGTTGTTGACGTTGAGCGCAAGGCGGAAGGCTCGCCCACTTGGAGTGCCAGCGATGCGTGCGCCGAGCTGGAGGTCGAATGTCGTCCAGCTCTTCACCTTTTCGGACGGATTTGCCGTCTGGTTGCGATAGCGCGACATATGGAGCAGCGACAGCCCGCCATCGAAGGGCCCGACCTCGAAACCAACGCGCCCGCGCAGGCGCAGCTTCACCGGGTTGCCGAGCGTCCCGACCGCGTTGATCGCCGGTGCGGAGCGCGTGACCTGCTGGTCGATGTTGAACAGTCGCGATCCGCCCAGTGAAAGCGTGACCGCGCCATTGGGAATGGAGTGACGGTAGGAAGCGTCGAAATCCAGTCCGCGGATCGTCACCCGCGACAGGTTGAAAGTGCGCGCATCGGCGATGACCTCGATATCGGACGCCTGCACACCGAGCGGGTTTCTGAGGTTCGGATTGGCGAAATAGGCCGCGACCTCCGCCGGATCGGGCGTCTCGTCGACGAGCTCGCCATAGACATCCCGCCGCGCGAGGAAGTTGAAAATATCGAACGACGCGCTCGCGATACGATCGCGATAGGCGATGTCGAACCATGTTGCCGAAAGCCTCAATCCCGGCAAGGCGACGGGTTCGAGATCGACGCCCGCGGTCCAGCTTGTCGCCTTCTCGGGGCCAAGGTCGGGCCGGAAACCAAGCAGCGCGAGCGCCAGCGTCTGACCGGTCGGCGATTGCGGATCGGGGAGATAGACGGGCTGGTAGGTCGCATTGGCTGCGCCGACCAGTTCGGTAAAGAAGGGTGCCCTGAACGAATGGCCATAGGACGCCCGGATCGCCACGCCGCGAACGGGCGTCCAGCGCAGGCCCAGTTTCGGGTTGCTCGTGCTGCCGACATCCGAATAATCCTCGTAGCGCCCGGCAATTGACAACTGAAGCGCCCCCGGCAAGTGCTGGCTGGCATCGAAGAGGGGAACGACCAACTCGCCATAGAGCGCACGAACCGTGCGCTTCCCGGGAAGCCCCGGCAGGCGCGAGGTCGTTGTACTATTCCCGAAGAGGTCAAAGACCGACGTATAGTCGAGGCGCTCACCGCGAATCTCTGCTCCGGCGGCGAGTTTCACGGATCCTGCTGGAAGATCGAACAGCTTGCCGTCGGCGCGCAGCGCCGCCGTCCAGACGCGCGAGCGGACCCGCGAGACGAGGCCTCCGCGCAGACTGTCGATGAGCGCCGGATCATTGACCGCCCCGTCACCGAAGACATTCAGCGCTGTGGCCGGGTCGGACGACGCGAGCGCCTCGGCGCGCCGCGTGAAATGGACGATGTTGATGTCGTCGGCACGCTCGCGCTGCAGGCCATAGCCGCCGCTGAGTTCGAGCGACCAGTCACCGACGTTGGTGCGTGCGCCGCCGGAGAGGTTGAGGGCCCGCGCTCGGCCGCGCGCGCCCTCGGGTCCGAAGTCGGCCGACGGATCATAGAAGACCGTGATCGGCTGACCGGTTCCGATCGGATCGACATAATAGGGATTGGCGCTGGTGACAGTGACCGGGACCGGTCCGAACCGGCGCTGGTTCACACGATAACGCCGGTCCGCATATAGGCCGCGCGCGAAAAGAGTGATCGCGCCGATTTCCTGTTCGGCTGACGCATAGAAACTGAGGCTGCGTTGGCGCGGCAGGATATCGATAAGCCGCTGCGCGTCGGCGCGATTGAAGCTGCCCTCGATCAGATCGGCAGCAGTGAGGCCCCACCCGTCCTGTCCGGCGGGGATCGCGAAGACGCGGCCGTCGGCGGCAAGGATCGTCCCCGGATTGGCGAAATTCGACCGAAGATCCGGGCCGCCTACGGCGCGCAGATCCTCGCTGGTGAAGCGCCGCTTCGTTGCGGGCAGGTTGCCGCGGCTATAATATTCGGCGGCGAGGACGAGATGGCCCCTGCTCCATTTCTTGCCGAGCAGCTGGGCAATCTGCATCTCGCTGAAATCGCCGTCTGCGGTTCCGGCGCGCATGCGCGTTTCGGCGCCCTCGAAGCGATTGCGGAAGCGAAGGTTGACGACACCGGCCACCGCGTCTGAACCGTAGATCGCTGATGCACCGTCGGTCAGTATCTCGATACGATCGATGGCGGACGAAGGGATCAGGGAGAGGTCGGTGAAGGCGCCCCAAGCACCCCCCATCGCCGGACGAACACCGTCGAACAAGGTGAGGGTGGAGGCGCTGCCGAGCCCGCGAAGATTGATCCCCGACCCGAAGTTGAGATTTGTGTTTGCATTGCCGCGCGCCGTCGCACCAAATGTCGCCTCACTCGGACCGCCGGAGAAATTCTGGGGGATGGTTTGAAGATAATCGGCGAGTGTCGTGCGGCCACTCCGGTCGAGCGCGTCGCGATCCACGATCGTGAGGGGTGACCCGACCGGGCCGGCGCCGCGAATGCGCGTGCCGGTGACGATGATCTGGGAGTCATCACTCTGCCGGGTTGCGCGATTTGCGGAGTTTTCGGCGAAGTTGTCGTCCTTTCCCTCGCGAATGACGAGGGTTCCGTTCACGCTTTCTGCGATCAATCCGGTCCCGGCAAGAAGCTGCTCCAAGGCCGCATCGGCCGTGAAACTGCCGCTGACCCGGGCACTTTTCTTGCTCACCACAATCTCGGTATTGGCGATGACGTCCCGGCCCGAAAGCTCGGAATATTGCCGCAAAGCGCTCGCCAGATCCTGCGGCGCGATGTCATAGCTTTGTTGGCCCGTCTCAGCCGAGGCGGCAGGCACTGGAAGCCCAATCGTCGCCGTTGTCGAAGCCAGTATCGCTGCCAGAAGTCTCACTCTCATCTTTCCCTCCCGTGCGGCCGTGATGGCCGTCTGGAAGGGCGAGACGAGGCCGGCTGAATTATCCCCCCGTTTTTTTCCGATACAGGATGATGGCGCCGCCACTCTCGTCGATCGAAAGTTCAAAAGCCGCGCTGAGCTTGCGCGCGAGAGACGCACTGTCGGTGACATCGAACCGGCCCGTGGCCTCAAGTGATCCGAGCGCGGGGTCAGCCAGCCGGATTGGTTTGCTGTTCACCCCGTTTGCTTGATCGATGACCTCGCTGAGCGGCAATTTTTCGGTGTCGACCCGAGGTGTTGGCGGGATGTTCGCCACGGGCAGCGTCATCGCCGTTTCGGATGTCGATGGCCTGGGAGTTGCTCGCGTGAGATGAAGTGGTTCGCTACCTCGTACCTCGACCGTGTCGCCCGCTTTCATCCGCACCGTGCGTCCGCCGGGCGCTGTCGCCCGCACATCGACCGAGCCGCTGACCAGCCGGATAGTGGGATTTGTTCGTGTCAGATCGACGTCAAAGACGGTGCCGAGTGCGACGATTTCGGATCCGCGAGCGACGACGCGAAAGGGCCGTGAGGCGTCGTGCGCAACGGTGAAACGCGCACGGCCGCCGGTCATGACGACCTTTCTGTCACGCTCCGAAAAACTGGTCTCGATCTTCGCTCCGTCGAGGAGTTCAACCAATGTGCCGTCGGCCAGCCGAACGGCTTCGCCCTCGACGGACCGGGTCGCCATTTGCGGACCAGTCCCGGCGCGCCCGGCATACCAGGCGCCTCCGACGGCAAGCATGATGGCGACAAGGAAGGCCGTTGCCCAGCGCAACCGGTGTGATCCGGAAGGGCGCGGCGCGCGCGTCCTGATCCGGCCCGCGACATTCGCATCGAGAGCCGCCCAGCGCCTTTCCGCCTCAGCATAGGCCGCGGCATTTTCGGGATCGGCCATCCAGGCATCGAACTTCGCGCGATCGGTCGCCGCATCGCTCGCGCGCATGCGCGCGAACCATTTTCCTGCTTGTACCTCGCGGCTCATGACCGCGGACCTTTCACGCGAAGGATTGCCGTCATGGCCTTGGCGATCTGCTTTTCCACGCCCTTCTCGCTCATTCCTGTTGCAGCCGCGATTTCGGCATAGGTCATACCGTCGAACCTGTGCATCAGGAAGATGTCGCGCGTTTTCGGTTTCAGGCGCTCGAGACGGTCCTCGACCCGGCGCATCATGTCCCGCGCTTCAAGTGCGGCATGCGGGTCGGACCCTAGATGCTCGGTATCGTCAAATTCATGATGGGCCGAGGCGAAGCGGCGCCGGTCGATATGGGCGCGTTCGATGAGCAGGTTGCGCGCCGCGCGTGCCAGATAGGCTCCGGGCTTTTCGATCCGCGAAACAATGTCGGCGCTGCTTGCGGCAAGGCGCTGGAAGCACTCCTGGACCAGATCGCCGACATCCTGAGAATTCGTCCGTCGGCGCAGGAACCGCGAAAGCTGCGGCTGGTGGTCTTGATACATGGCCTCGATAGCTGCGGTCTTATGCTGGTTGCCCCAGTCGTCGTTTTCGAGCTGAAAAGCAGGCTCCGCTCTCCGCCGCGCCTCGCCAGCCTCGTCGTCATAATCCATTGTCTCGCCTTCCCGGACGGGAGGAAAGGCGGCCCAAAGCCGGGTGTTGAGAACACACTTGAGGCGCGTGCGCCGTCGCCTTTAGCCCGAAGGCTTGTACATACGCGACGGCCACCCGGACAGGATGGCGAACAGGTGCTTTTTGCTCAAAGGGTTCTCAAGCCCCGGCATCGTGCCGCCTGCCAGCCCGATGCTCGTTCAGCATAACCGATTGCATTCCAAGAGCAAGACGCCCGCCGAACCCGGCGCCATCGGACCGCGACACTCAGAAAACCAAATGTGATGTGTACGAACCATTTGTCCCGAATGCCTGGAGGGAAGGGGGAGCCAGAGGGGTGATGGCGGTCGTTCAGGCTACCGGTCTGGCAGGAGGATCAGCATGTCCAGCAACGGGAGCGGGAGTAAGCGGCGCATTGCCCGCCAGGCGATCCGCCAAATGGAGCCGTTCGATCGCGCCATCTTTCTCGCGATCCGGTTCGACAATGCGAGTTATGAGGAATTGGCCGAAAGACACGGCGTGAGCATTCAGGAGATCGAAAAGGCTTTTGCGCGCGCCATTCATGTCCTGATCACCACGCCGCCCCCGCCGTGGTGGCAGATCTGGCTCTATTGAAGGCCGCGCCCTTGACTTCGAGGCACCACCGCCCTGAAACGGCGTCATGGGAAAATATGATGCGCTGGGCGCCTTCCTCAGGCGATGGAGGGTTCGTCACGATGCCGATGGCGCCGAGCTAAGCTATTCGCACATCGAGAGCATCATTGGCGCTGTTCTTCCTCGCGCGGCCTTCGGTGCCGATTGGTGGTCGGCGGCAGAGCCTTCGGAAACACAGCCGCCCCATCGACGTGCCTGGCTCGATGCCGGCTTCGAGGCGGTTGCCAAACCTGCTCGCGAATGCGTCTATTTCCGACGGCGAAGCGGCCGCCAATAGGTGGCATGTTAGCCGACTATGCCGGGGTCAGTATGATCAGGATTGATTGTCCATAATATTCCTCTACATTGTGACGGAAACGAGGTTTTTATGAACAAGCAAACGACCCTGAATGTCCGCATTGGCGGCGCCCTCAGCGATTTCGTTGCGACCAATGTTGGCGACGACGGCTCCTATGAGAATGTCAGCGAATATGTCCGTGATCTCATTCGGCGCGATAAGGAGCGTGCGGAAGCGGAGCAGTTCGCTCGTTTGAAGGCGGAGTTGCATCGCGCCTTCGCAGCGCCGGACGCTGACTTCGTGCCTCTCGATGCCGATGCGGTGATCGGTCGGGCGCGCCGGAACTGACGATGGCCAAGTTCCGGGTTTCCGCGATCGCCGGGCGGCGGCTCGACGAAATCTATGCCTATACGCGGGAGAGGTGGGGCGATGCCCAGGCAGAAGCCTATGTGCGGGGCCTCTTTGACTGCTTTGGTCAGTTCGCCAGGCGGGAGGTTCTTTGGCGGGCTATTCCGGCGGAATTCGGTGTTGATGGCTACTACGGCAAGTGCGAACATCATTATGTCTATTGGCGTTTGCTCGGCGACGGGACTGTGGGCATTGTTACGATCCTTCACGAACGCATGCATCAGATGGATCGTTTCCGCGACGACACCGCGGCATAAGGGGCTCCGGCAGTTCCGAAGCGCAGGGCGAAAATGAAAACAGAAATCGACCACCTTCCGGCAAAACAGCAGGACGAACTCGAACGCATCAAGGCCGTGCTGATGGAGGAGTTCGCACGATCGATCGAGCGCGCGACACAGCCCGGCAAGCGCAACGGCAAGATACTGAAGATCATTCTGTTCGGCAGTTACGCCCGCGACGACTGGGTCGATGAGCCGGAGAACGGCTATCAGTCCGATTTCGATCTGCTGATCGTCGTGAGCCATGCGGATCTCACCGACATCTCCGACCATTGGTATATTGCCGAGGACAAGATCCTCCGTGACCCCGAGGTCGGACGGACGCTGAACATTATCGTCCATACGCTCGCCGACGTGAACCGCGCCCTCAGCCGCGGCGAGTATTTCTGGGTCGACATCATCCGCGACGGCATTTTGCTCTACGATTTGCCCAATCATTCCTTGGCAACGCCAAAGCCGCTTACGGCTATCGACGCATTTGAGATGGCCAAGGAGTATTTCGACATGTCGTTGCCGGCAATTGGCGTGCAGCTTCAGACGGTGGATTTCCAATTTCAACAGGGGCGCGATGATCTGGTATGGCGAAAAGCTGCAGCTTTTTCGCTCCATCAGGCAGTTGAGAGGGCATATGCCTGCTATCTTCTCACAGCCACATTCTATTTTCCACGCTCGCACAATATCAAATTTCTGCGGTCGCTCGCCGAGGACCGCGAGCCGCGCCTGGTCGAAGCCTGGGCTCGCGACAGCAAGATCGACCGCCGCCGCTTCGAATTGCTGAAACGCGCTTACGTTGAGGCTCGATACTCTGCCAGTTATGAAATCAGCGCTGCCGATCTGGAAGCACTTGCAGCGTCGGCAGAGAAATTGCGCGCGATCGTCGAGGTGATCTGCGGAATGCACATCGCTGACCTGAAAAAGGCTGCTGGCGGTAGCTAAATTCCTGGTTCGTTGCCCGTGATCAACTTCAGGAAGTGCCTAACTGTAACGATCTGTGCCCCGGCATGGCGTTCCAAGCTCAGCAAGTCGGCCTTGTCTCCCGTGATCAGATATCCGGCTTTCGCCGCTTCGATCATTTCCAGCAGATAATTGTCCCATGGATCGCGGCTGACAGAGACGTCAGGCAGATTTTCAACCGTTGTGGCGGCGCCCTTCAATTCGTTGACCAATCGTCCACCGACTGCAGGACTTAGCCGAGCGCGGCTACTTGGGATAAAGATTCACGCGACGAAGCTCGTCCAGTTGTTCGGCTATTGTCACCAGTGCGACCTGACCTGACGCCATAGGGCAATCAATTGCTAAGGCCGCGACCGCTCATGCCCCAGGGCGCAGACGAGGAAGTTGGTGTCGATAACGATTTGCTTGCGTCAGTTCCGCCGCGCGTGGGCAATTGCTTCATCGATCAGACTATCCATGTCGTCCGACGGGAGGTCGTCGAAACCGGCACGAGCTTCCCCCATCGCGAGATAGAGCAGACGCCATTTCACCGATTCCTCGATAAAGCGCGACAGATCGCTCTTCTTCATGCCGCGCTGCGCAAGATGGGCTCGAACATCGATGTCGGTCTGAGCCGCGACATTCACCGTCCAGCGAGTCATTTCGCGCATCGTAGATGAGTCCTCATAGTCGTTTGCCTGATTGTCGGTGTGTCAGCTTTGGTGCCGGTCATCAATATGTCGGCCGACACTACGCTTGGAACTCCCCAATCAAAGGTCTCGCAGTCCTCTTGCGAGCAAATGGGAGGCTCGTTTTTTTCGGTGCCAATATTCGAGCCTCTGCAAGACACGCATTGGGCCGCAGCGTTCGTCTGCGGCGCCTGCCCATCTGGCTTCTCGCGTCCGCAACGCGGGGGCTTTGTCTGGGCGCATGTCGGATGTCGCGGCACATCAAGATGATCCGGCTTTCGATGTCGAAGCGCGCCGGCTGCGTTTCTGCCGCGAACTGCTCATGGAGCGGCGAATTATGGATCGCTACATCCGGGAAATCAGTCTGAGCCCTGCAAGCTGGATTATCTTGCTCGAGCTTTATTCAGCCGATGCCGTCAGCAAACGCCTGTCCGTATCCAGCCTCGGCTATGCAAGCGGCGTCTCGGTCGCAACGGCGGTCCGGCTTACGATAGGCCTTGAAGCGCGCGCGATTGTCGAACGTCAACGAGATCCGCTCGATGCACGGCGAACACATGTCGCGCTTTCGGCGCGGGGGCGGGCCACGCTTCGGTGCATCTTCGACGATTGCGTGGCAAGCCGGGCTGCGGCGCCAATGCTGAAGAATTAGCCTTCGTCCTGCTCACCGCAAACTGAGGGAGGAGAGGGGGGCGTGGCGAGCGAAGGAGTGGAAATCGGGGAAGGGGCACATGTAGCCTTGCTCCCGAGGTAATTCGGTCGGTTTCAGTACTACACTGAATTCCCATGTGTCGCCGTCCATGGTACATTCAAATGCGAGATAAGCCATGCAGAACCATCATTCTTCAGCGATCCCGGAGCTGGAAGTTCCGCAGCCCGCAGCGGCTGATTGGCTGTGGCGCCCGTGGTATGCCAAGCTCTGGTGGGCAGCGATCCCGATCTATTGGGCGGCAGCGGCGGCTTCGCTGAAGATCTCCGCATTGGCTGCCTTTTACGACAGCGCGGCAGCCGGTTTCGCCAACATTCTCTTTTTTCCGCCCACGGCGCTTTTCATACTGGGGTTCGGCTTTGCGCGCGCCCGGTTCGACAGCCCGCTCGTCGGCGATCCACTATCGGATGAAGAGATCGAAGAACTCAAGCATATGGGATCGGAAGACGAGGATTGGGAACACCTTGGTCCTCATTGGTCTGTGGATATGTACGACCCTCGCTCGGGCGGTCTCTACATTGGAAATCCGAACAGCCTTCAACATCCTAGGCGTCGATACTAGTCCTTCTTGCGGTTGTTATCGCCATCGAAAGGACCGTTCGCCAAATCGGTAGAAAACCTCCCCTTGCTGAGGATCGTCGATTGCTCAAGCGAAGTCATCGGTCCAGTGATGTCGGCCGTGCCGCGAGCGGAATCAGCCTGATCGAGATAGCGGTTTCGTAGACCTTCCTGGCCAAGAACTTGACGGTTCAGTTCGCGGGTAAATGTCGCTTCTGGGGTAGCGGAACGTGCAGCGGCGCGCTCTGCAGCGGAAATCGCTCCCCTGACATCATAGTTGACGACATCGAGCGAAGCTTGCGCAGTTTCGTTGCTGATACCAACATCGGTACTATTGAACCCCAACCCGCCGTCAACGCGACCTTTTGACGAGGTTGACGATCGTTGTCGCCCCCTGGGTCCACCGCCGTGGGAAGCGTAGTCCCCACTTTCCGCACTTGCTCGCAAGCTTCCTTCGACTGAAGTGCCCATCGACACATTATCTTGCGCCGAGCGTGATATCGACCGCTGCCACCCGGTCTGTGCAACGATCGCGGACACATCGCGCTGGAGCGTGTCCGCCACCTGCGGATTGAGCCGCCACTCACCATTGCGGTCCATCTCGAAACCGCCCTTCAGCCAGTTCGCCATCATGGCCTGACCCTGCTCGCTGCTCAGCATATTTTCGATTGTGTCGGGTCCGGCCTGCTTGCCGGCTTCATATTTGGTGCTGGTGTCGCTGCGCGCCGATTGCGAGAATCCGGTGCTGCTCGACACGAGCAGATCATTGTCCGCGAAGCTGAACCGCGCGCGGCCACCCTCAGCGATCGCGCCATATTGGCTTTCATTGATAAGCCCCGCCGCCCGCAGCTGGCGCGCAACGTCGGGCGACACATTGAGATTGAGGTCGCCATTCTGGGCCATCGCAAGCTCGCGCTTCGTCATGTTGATGCCCTCGCTGCGCAGCAGGCCCTGCATGCGGGTGAGCCGCTCATTGTCGACGATCCGCGTCAGCCGCTCGTTGCGCGCCCGATCGGCGATGCCCGCTGCTCCGCCCTCGGCCATGTCGACCTGGTTGCCGGCAGTGCGGCTGAGCGCCTGGATGAAGGCATCGAGTTGCGCTGCACCGCGTGTCGACATGCCGGCAGCCGCTGCACCCTCAGCAAATCCGAAATTGTCGCTCTGCCGCCGCTGCTCACCGATGCGGGCGGCACCGCGCACGCCCGAATGACCGATCTCGCGTTGCGCGTCGAGCTTGCCCGACCGCTCGGCGAAGTCATAGCCCGCCGCCTCGCGGGTGCGGCCATAAACGCTGGTGCCTTCGCGTCCGGCTTGCTCGGTCGCTCCGTCGGCGGTGCCGAGCTGGACCGAAGCGTTGTAGGTTTCGAGCGCGCGCATGACCTGCGCCTCGTTACGGCCCGTAGCGCGGGAGAGGGAGGAGATCGCCGAGGAGCGTGCTTCGCCCGAGAGGGTGTTGATGAAGGAAATGCGGCGCGCGGTTTCGTCGACGGGTAGGCCGAGCATTGCGGCGGCGCCCCGCTGGCCCTCGTTGCTTCCGGTGCGGTACGCCTGTTCGGTCGCGACATTGCGGCGCTCGACCCCGGCAACATTGTCGCCGGCATAGTCGCGCCGGCCTTCCATCGCGCCGACATTGACCTGTGCAGCGGTAAGGTCGTTCCGCAGCATCTGTTCCTGATCGAAGGCATTGGCCGTGAGCTTCGCGAAGGTGGGGTCGGCCGAGGCCTGCGCGATCACGGTCGAAGCCTTGAGCTCGGCATCTTTGCCCGCATAGCCGTTGCGCTCGAAATGCCGCTGCGCGCCCTGGAACATCATATCGTAGGCGCGGGTGTCGCCGAAAGCCTTCCACTGCACGAGATTTTGCGCGAAGCGGGCGAATGCTTGCTCGCCGGCCTGTCCTTCGCCGAAATAGGTCGTCCCAAGGCCGCGCAGCGCGTCTTTCTCGGCAAAATTGTGAATGGCTGTCGTGGTCGCATTGGCACGCACAGCGGCGGCGGTCGCGGGATGGGTGATGTCGCGCCCGACGAGGGCAGGGGCGAGCCCGCCAAGGTCGCGCGCCGCGTCGGTCGCGCCCAGCCCGAATGCCGGGATGCCCGCCGCGCTCGGCGTCCGATCGGCGAGATAGCCGCCTGCGGCACCGAAGGCCCGGTTGGTCCCGAAGGTCGAGCGATCCCCGAAATCTCCGAAGCTCGATGCTGCGCCCCGGCGCGCCGAAGTGCCGGTCGCGGACGCCTGTGCCTCGAGCGCTTGGGCGCGGCCTTCGTGCGTCATGATCGGCGTCGCGGCGGCGGTGCCCTGGCCCTGGACGCCGAGCGCGCCGCTGGTGAAGGAGGTGAAGACATTGCCCGAGAAGCGGAACACGGTGAACACGAAGGCTCCGGCAAGCCCCGCGGCCGCCGTGCGGAAGCTCCCGAAGATAGCAAGCGCCTTCATTGCCGACCCCGGAGCGAGCATCCAGGCATTGGCCGCGACATGGTTCGAGCGCATCTCGGCGAGCACGTCCATCGCGCGGCCGAGCGTGAGCTGATAGATGCCGGCGTCGATCACGCCCCACATCGCGACGAACACGAAGAGCCCGAGCGCGAAACTCGCAACACGCAGATTGATCGGGGTCAGGATGAAGAGGAGCGCGATCGGCATCATGAAGAGCATGATCCCGAAGACGGTGGCGCGGATGGTCGGCATCCACTCGTTCGCGGTCGACATCGTAGCGAGCCCGCTCGACACGACCGCCCGGTTCGCCATCACGCGTGCCGCAGTCGCCGGGCTGTCTTCGAACAGCACGTCGCCGACGGCATTGCCGAGATTGATGTTCGTCATGAGCTGCTGAAGCGTCAGCGGCGTCGCCAGCATCTTGTCGCCGAGCGCACCGAGGTTCGAGCGACAACGCTGGAGCTGACCCGCGTTGGAGACGTCATAGCCGGTACGTTCGCAGACCTGCCGGCTGTAATCCTCGAAAAGCGCGGGATCGGAGAGACGGCTTGAGATATGCTCCCACGCTTCAGTGCAGCTGACCGTCGTCCCGCCCTTGTCAGTTGCGGTGAACACCGTGCTGAAGGTCGCCGGGCCCGCCATCGCGGCAAAGGCAGCGGGAAGATCGGTCGTGGTACGGAAGAGCTGGTCGTCGTCGATCCCATAGGCCGGCGACACGCGCGCGACGGGGTAGCATTGGCGGACATAGTCCTTGATCGTCGCGTCGAGAAAAGTGTCGGTCATCGGGCCGCGCGGAGAGACAGCGTTGAGGAACAGGTCGAAGCTGTGGCCGCCGGCGCCGAACTCGAGCTTGGCATTGGGATCGATGGTGTTGTCGTCGATCGTCTCGGCGATCGCGCGTTCCATCATGTTGGTGACGCCAGCCACCAGCACGATCAGGTTCGGCACGTCACCGACCGGCTGATAAGCGTTGCGGACGCGATCATAGACATGGACCGTGCCCGTCATCGACACCATGCCGATGAACAGGCCGACACCGACGAGCGTTTGGAAGCCAAAGGCGACGATCCCCATGCCGTTACCGCGGACGCTGGCGAGTAGCGCGCCGAGCGCGATCCCCGCGACCGCGACGATCATCACCAGCGTCTCGTAACGCGGATCCGCGAAGATCATCGAGACGAGGCGGAACGCGTCGACCGTTTCGTTGAACCCGTCATAGGTGTGAAAGCTGGTTTCGAGGGCGAGCGCGGGGGTGGGCAGCAGCGCTATGAGGGCTGCGGCGAGCGCGGAAGGGGAACGGACGCGCATGACGGTCAGCGATTACGGTTGGCGGCGGCGCCCGCGGCGTCGCGCGCGTCGCGGTCGCGCTGGCGGACGAGTCCAGCATAATTGGCGGAGAGGTTCGTCTGGTTCAGCGCCGCTATATAGGACTGGCGCATCTGCGCGCGCTGGCGCAGCACCTCTTCGCGGAGATCGCGAAGCTGCTCGAGGCCCTTGGTGAGGATGCGGGTCTGGCAGATGTTCGTATTGCCGGCGTCGGCAGCGCCAGCCGCGTTGGTGCCGCGCTCGGCGTTCGAGAGCGCAAAGTCGATACTGCGGGTGAGATCATTGAGCATCTGGTAGGCGAGGGTGAGCGCGACGAGCTCGTCGGTGTCGCCGATCACCGAGTCCTCAACACCCTCGCGAACACCCCATTCGAGCATCCGATAGATCGGCAGCGTTTTCACATTGGCGACGAACTGGCGCTCCTCGGCTGTCAGCGCGGCGCGCGTGCGGATCTTGGTGGCGATCGCCTGCATCCGCTCGCGTGTGAGGATCAGCGCGCCGCGGCCCGGCCCGTCGACCTGGCAGTCGGCGCCGGTCGGCGGCACATTTAGCGCGCGCGACTGGACGCGCCCGGTCAGGAAATCCTCGACGCTCTCGGTATCCTGGCGCGGACAAGCTGGGATCGCCGAGAAGAGCGGCACCTTGTCGGCCGGGTCCCAGCGCATATAGACGTCGCCGACGCGGGCGCGCATGACGCCGGTCCATTCGCCGGCGCCGACGCGGGTCGCGGCATTGGCGAGCAGCGAGCCGGTGCGGAAGATATCCGTGACCTCGCGCGGGCAATTGGCGAGCGCGTCGCGCAAATCCTCGGTCGGGTTGTTGTTGTTCGCCTCGATCTTCTCGCGGCTCTGCTGATAGCTTTTGGCATAGCCCTGCTTGATCGAACGGTAGCCGGTCATCTCCTCGATGATGCCCGACATATTGTCGTCGCCCTTGGCGATCTGGACCATCCGGTTGGCGAGACGGCAGTCGTTGACCTGGATCGAGTTCAGGTAATTGGTCGCGGCCTCCATCTTCGAGATGATGTTGCCCATCTTCTCGTCGAGCGTCTCGAGCAGATACTGGAAGGCGACGGCGGGCGCAGCCTGCAGGATGCTCTCGAGCTTCTGAACCAGATAGTCGGGATCGAGGAACGACATACCGCCGAGGAACATGTCAATGCCACCGCAGCCGGCACGAACCTTCGGCAGCGTCACGCTCATCAGATAGTCGTTGTGGACGTCGACGCGCCCCGAGAAGCCTCCCGCGGTCACATAGCCGCGCGCCTGGTCCTCGAAACTTCCGGGCGAGGTATAGGTGACATTGTCAAACCAGTGTTCGGCCCAGCTTTGGGCCTGCGTCGGCGCAGCCGTGCCCGCGAGGGCGAGACCGAGGGCGATCAGAGGCAGGCGAAAGCGGGCGCGCGGCATGGCGATGATCCTTGGGTGACGGAGGAGGAGAGAATGAGCCGGTCGGTCATGATCGGTCCTATCGGCGAGAGGCAGCGGCAGTCACACCGACGATCCCGGTGAACTTGGACAGCGCGCGGACGCCGACCGCGGGGCGCACTCCGGTCAGCATCTTGGCTGACAGATAGAGATTGCGCGCGAGATTCGGGGCATGGTCGGTGCCGACCGCGATCGGAATCACACGGTTCGCATCCTTCGCGGGGCGAACCCATGCAACCGGATGTCCGATCCAGGGCAGCCCGAGCCGCCCTGAGCGCAGCATTGCTTCGTCAGGGCCGATCGCGCGGACCTGCCAGCCGTAGCGCCTTCCGAGATCCTGGAGCTTCGGCCAGAGGTCGGCGCAGGGTAGGCAGCTCGGAGCGGTGCTCATCTCGACGATAAAGGCGCCGCCCGCACCGCGCAGTTCCTCGGCGAAGTTCGGCGGAAAGCTCCGCGTCACCGGCACGCGCGCGAGCCAGCGGTTCATTTCCGCCTGGCTCGCGACCGGATGAATGGCGGCGCGCGCGGCATCCTCCCGGCTGACCGTCTGCGCGAGGGCCGGCGAGGCCGCCAGCACGCTAAGAAGCGGTAACAGGGCGAGGGTCGCGTATCTCATGGCCGCGGCTCCACGCCCGCCCCGACGAGATCGCCGCCGAGTACGCGCGGATCGGAGGCAGACACCGGCCCCGCCGACAGGGCATCGAAGAAACCGTCCTCCTCGCCCGCGCCCGTCAGGAATTGCTCAGGGCGGATATCGCCGAGCAGCAGGCGCACGGCCTGGTAGGCGGTCTGCGACAGGTTCGGATAGGATTCGACGCCGCTCGCGATCACCATGCGCTGCGCGCTGCCGCGGCGGATCACCATTGTCGTCGGTGTGATCTCGACGCCGAACCGCATGGCCAACTCGGGCCGGCGATCAATGTCCATCAGCGTGACTTGCCAGCCGGTCTCCTCGCGGAACCGCTCGATGATCGGCCATTGCACCCGGCAATAGCCGCAGGTCGAGCGCGAGAACATGACGAGCGCGAACTGCCCCGCCTGCGAGCGCAGAAAGTGTCGCCGTACTTGTTCCTTCTCGGCGCCCATCGCGGCGCGCGCGTCGCCCACCATGGGGTTGGCGGATTTCGCGCTCAGCTCGGGATGCTGAAGCATCGCGACCTGCGTGACGCCGGCGAAGGCGCGCGCCTTGCGCCGCGCAAAATCCTGCAGGCGCCAGAAGTCGGCGACGGCATCGACCGTTAGCACCGTCGCGGCATAATCGCGCTGCTCTTCGATGAGCTTGCGGATCTTCGGCGGCGTCCACGTTGCAAGTTCGGCCATTGGCGGAATGCGGGGTTTCAACAGCGCTTCGGTTTGCGCTTCGTTTTCTTCGGTCGGCGGAGCCTGATACCACCAATACCCCTGCTTGGGCTCGGGCTGCGCGGCGCGGGAGATGGACTGGGCCGCGACGGGTGCGGCCAGGCCGACGGCCAGCGCGAGGAAGGAGAGCAAAGCGGGACGGATCACAGCAGCTTCTCCATCCGCTTGAGCTCGGCTATCGGAACCGGGCCATAGTAGCGGCTGTCGAACCCGCTCGGATGGTGCGAGCCGACATAGACGGTGCCGGGCAGGATCAGGCCATTGGTCGGCCGCCAATGCTCCAGCCGCTGGCCGTACCGACCGAAGGGCTTGCTGATGCCGAGCAGCTTGCCTTCGCAGAAATACCAGCCGTCAAACATGTCCGGTTCGAAGGTCGAGGGCTTCTCGATCATGCTGATGCGCTCGCCGGGAAAGCAGAGCGCGAACTTGGTGACGTTGACCGGCTTCGGCCCAGCGAGCGGATGCGACAGGGTGAACATGACGAGATCGCCTTTTGCGAGCGGCCCCGGCGCCGCGTGCACGGCCCAGGCGTCGATCGATGGCGACATGACCCACGTCACCTGGCTCATCGCCCAGCAGGCGACGAGACCCGAGGGGATGACGATCGCGCAAGCTTTCCAGAGCCGAGCGGGCTCGGCAGGCTGTCCCAGCCCCGGAGCACCAAGTGCGGCCGCCGCGCGGCGCGGCAGGCCCTTAATGCTGACTGCAAGCTGTTTACTGGCCTTCCAGGCGTGATTGAGCATCGCGAACCTCCTCCTTTCCGCCGAGACGGGCGATTTCTTCGAGCAGGCCGGAGAGCGCCGAGTCGCCGTAAACGACATGTTGGCCACGCGGGCTTTCATCCTCGCGCTCGCAATAGGGAAGCGCCGGATCGCCCGGGATCATCGCCAGCGCGGGAACGCGCGCGACCCCGTGGTGGCGGAACAGCAGCGGATCGACGATCACCTGGACGTCGCGCATCACGCAGGCCGGGCCTTCGCAGCCGGGATCGAGGCGCAGCATCTCGGCGGTCAGCTTCGCCATCGGCGTGACCTTGGTCATCCCGCCGGGCATGCCGCGGAACGCCATGATGCCTCGCGCCTTTTCGAGCTGTGCGGCATAGGTCCGCAGCGTTGCAGTCGGCATCGACGAGGAGACGAACAACACGGGCACCCAGCCCTTGGTTGGGGATGCCGGTCCCGCGTCGGCGATGGCCTTCATCTCGGGCGCTTCGAGCCCGAGCGCTTGGCCAAGCCGTTTCGCCATCGCTTCGCGTTCCATGGCGAAACGGTCCTTGCCCGCATCGAGCGCCTCGCGGGCGCGTTCATCTATTGCCGGCGAGTTCGCGCGGCCGCGCAGGGCCTCGAAGGCGCGGCGGCGCTCAGCCTCGGTCGGCTGCGGCAAATCCGATGGACCGTGTACGGCTTCAGTCTTCCGCTGCAATATCGCGCCGCGCAGCCGCTCCATCGCGGCGTCGCCCTCGTGCTCGATGTCGCTCCGCGCCGACGAGGGCGCCTCGGTTTCCGGCCATACCTGCGCAACTGCGGGCACGGCGATCCCGGCGCCCGCGAACGCCAGCAGCGCGGCAAGGCGCGGCCTAGCGGCCGATGGCCTGCATATAGGCATCGATGCGATCCTTCATGTCGTCTTGGATATCGGCCTCAGCGCGGGCCTCGATCTCGGAGTAATATTCGGACAGGTCCATCCGGCTGAAATCGAGCGCCTGGAATTCCTCAGGCGTGAACCCGCGGCAATTGGGCGTCTTCACCGGACCCCAACCATCGGCGAACGACTTCAGTTGCGGACGGCCCTGTTCCTGGATGATGCGGCCGAGCTTGGTGTTGAAGCAGCAATGGCTGCGCGATTTCTGGACGCAGATGCCGAGGATCTTCGACGAGCAATAAGTGCCGACCTCATGGCACATGCCCGAGCCGCGGAGCATGCCGACCTCCATGTCCTGTTGGTCGCACCCCGACAGGAGGAGGTCGATCATCGTGCTGATCGCGAGGCTGATCGCGATCGAGGTCGGATCGATCCCGGCGATGATCGCGCCCGCGCCGGCATTCGCCGCCTGTCCGGCGGTCGCGCCGGCCTTGAACGCGGCATAGGCGGCGCTCGCACCTGAGAACACGCCCTTCGCAACCGCGACCTTCGTCTGCATCGACGCGATCGACGAGCCCATCCCGTCCTTCACGACTTTGCCGCGGTCCTTGCAGCAATTCTGGAAGGTGGTCTTGAGACCCGCGGGGCGGCAGCGCACCGCTCTCCCGGAGAAAATCTCGATATTGCCGAGGCAATTGCCGTCGGCATCGACCGCGCCGTCGGCGGGCGCGCCGGGATCGTCGATGATCTCGTCATCCTCGATCGGGTTAGCGGACGTGTCGATACAGGCGTTCGCCGAGCAGAGGGGCGTTCCGCCGCTGGCGGGCGTCTGGCAGGCATATTGGAGCCCGAGCGGGCAACTATGGCTTCCGTCGGCATCGGCCGTGCAGGGCGTCGCGTCGACCGGGCAGAGCCAGCTTCCGCTGGTGGTGCCGACGCAGCTAGCCGTCTCCCCGGGATCGTCGGCGTCGCCATTGCCGTCGAGGTCGACCGCGCAGATCTGCTGAGCCTGCGCGGCGGAGGCGCCGAACGCCAGTGCGAACGCGGCAGCGACCAGAAGGAACAGCGCGATGCGCGTCGGCCAAGAGAGCCAGCGCCCGATCATCGCGTGCGCGCCGTGCAGACGAGGTCGGCCCCCGCGAGCCGCACGCTTTGCATCATGACCACCGCCTCGGGGAAATCGTCGAGGCAGCCGCAGGGCGAAATCACCGCCTCGCCTGGACCTGCGGGGCAGACGTTGTCGGCTTTGCACACATGATAGAAGGTGTCGAAGCCGGTCGGGTCGGTCTGCCGCGCGCCGACGACGCCATCGGGCGCCGCGTCGGAGTTCGCCTTGGGCGCGCGCGTCTTGCAGATCGCTTCGCAGGCGGGAACCGAGCCGCGATCGGGAAGCGCGAACGGTCGGGTCGATGACGCCATGGTGCCATCGGACGTCCGCACGCGATCGGCGAGCAGCGTCTCGGTCGAATGGTCGATGATCCACGCACCGCGCGAGAGGTCGGGCTCCGGCAGCGATCCCGTGTCGATCGCGCATCGATAGCTGCGCTCGCGCCGGAAGAAATCGCGGGTGAGGGTGACCGTGCAGGGGACGGCCCCGAACTGGCGGGTCTGCGGCAGGGGACGAAGGCCCGTGCCGACCCCGTTCCGGAACGTCTGGACGCCGTCGACATTTTCGCTGTCGAGCCTGCACTTGGGATCGCCGCCATAACCAGCGCAGTGATCGACGAGCCGCTCGCTGGCTTCGCAGGCGGGGCTGAGGCGGATCTCGACGTCGACGAGACCCCATTGGGTGGTGAGCGGCCCGCCGCCGCCACCGCCCCGCACGCGTGCCGAGACGCTGGTTGGGCCTGCCCGCAGTTCCTCGGTGAAGTCATAGGGCGTGTAGTTGCGCGATGCATCGCCATCGGTGCGGCAATCTCCCGACGGCAGGCCGGTGGTCAGCCAGGGACGCGGCCCCGCCGACCCGACGATGCGTCCGTTGATGCGGCCCTGGACCCAGTCATCGGCGGCGAGCTGGACGATTTTCGCCGAGATCAGCCGCGCGGGAACATGGACCTCGAAACTTGCGGTGAAGATCGGCGGCGTGCTGCTGCAATTGCCATCCCCGATGATCCGGTAACGGCGGCAGCCTTCGCCGCAACTGCTGACCGACTGGATCATGCCCGAGGCGCTGACGATATCGTCATAGCCGAGCGGGCGCAGCGTCACATCGCGCTCGATCGTGCAGGCGCGAACCTGCTCGGCTTTGCCGATCCCCGCGGGCGATCCCTTGAGGCTCTGGAACAGCGAGTTCGTCACGGCCGCTGATGCGGCATCGCCGAGGATCGCGGTCGGATTGGAGCGATAGGCGGTTTGCGGCAGGCTCGGCGATGCGCTGCACGCGGTCGACAGCGCGCCGACATATTGGATCAGCGGGCCGTTGACGCGGGCCTCAGCGACACCGATGCGCGGATCATGAGTTGTGAGCGCGCCGATCGCGCCGCCGCCAAGATCCTTCAGCACCGACGGCAAATTTCCCATGACAAGGTTCGTGCCGCAGCTGTTGTTGACGCAGTAGCAGCCGGCAAGCTCGGGCATGGCGACTTCGGTCAACTTGAGGTCGCCGGCAGTATCGACGTCCCACTGGAAACTCCCGCAGTCTTTCCAGCTTCCCGGCTGACAGGAGAGGATGCCGTTCGCGCAGATACCGGAGACGGGAACCGGCAAGTTGGACAGGCTGTCAAAGCTGCCGTCGAGATCCTTGTCGCGCGCGATGCGGACCGTGGCGATGTCGCCAGTGCCGCTGGGCTGGATCAGTATCTCGAGAAGGCTCGCGGTCTTCTGGCAGGCAAGGTTCGGCGTGAAGCTTTTGGCACCATCGACGGTAGCGATCGGCTGCCCGCTGAGACCCGGCGTGATGTAATTTTTCTGGATTGCCTCGCTGTCGCCACTCTTCGCGCGCGCGGCCTCGGCGGCGGCGCGCGCGCGGTCCTCGATGCTTTGCGCTGAGGCGATGGCGGGCAGGAGCGCCGAAATCGGCAGCAGGATCAGGACGCGCGCGTTCTTCACGGACGTTCCCTGGTCACCGTGCGCGACCCATGCGGCAGGCGAAACAGGTCTCCCGCCCGGAAATCATCGCATCCGGGCGGGAGGAGCCGAAAGGCGGCCTGGCCTTCGAAGACGGTAAGCACGGCCTTCACCCGGGGAGATCGCGGGGTTGGGGCCTGGCTTTCCGCCAGCAAGGGCGCTGCAGCCGCTTCGGCTAAGGGTGGAGCGACGCCCGAGAGGGGGCAGGGCGCCGCTCCCGCCTCGCGCGCCTGCCGGCAGCCACTCGGGCTGTGGCGGGCAGACCGGGCCGATTCCGGGCTGCGCGCGGGGCGTTGGGGGGATGCCGGCGAGCGCGCCGGGTCAGGGCGTCGAGATGCCGGCACAACAAATCGCTTTCTCGAAGAGCATGAACTGGGCGTTGTCTTTTCCGGGCGCATGCTTGCCCGAGGTCCAGAGCGCGCCCGGGCGGCCGATGTTGACGCACTTTCCGCCCTTCACCGGCTCCATGAGCTGGAGCTTGTACCGGCTCTTGGTCCAGATCGGTTGCGGCTTGAACGAGCAGCCGTCGGCCGAATGGATGGTGAGCGCGCCGAGGCGGCCCATCATGAAGGTGCCGCGGGCGGCGAGCCCGGCCCAGGCCTCGACCCGGTCGCCCATGTGGATGTCGCCGGCGATCGGATAGGTCGAACCCCAGCTCCCCATGCACCAAAAGAGCGGATCGACGACCTTGCCCGCGGCCGCCGCAGCGCTGTCGGCCATACAGGCGAGCCCTGCGGCGGGGTTGCCGAACAATATGCCTTCGGGCTGGATGATCGCTCCGAGCGTTCCCGACTGCCAGGTCGGCATCACCTCGGTCATCAGCGCGACGTCGAAGCCATTATCCTCGAGGCACGGCAGATCGGTGAACATGTCGAGCATCTTCCAGACCGGCGCCTGATAATAGTGCATCTGGGCGAAGAGCTTGGTGGTGTTGGTACCGTCGGCGATCGAGGACTGACTGCCCTGGAGCTTGCCGCCCGTCGACATGATGTCGACGCCGAGCGCCATCATGCAGCCGGGTTCGGTGACGACATCCACCATCCGGTTCGGCGACCAGAAGCTGACTTTCACGCCGAACCAGAAGCTTGCGCCCTTGCGGCAGGCGCACAGCGGCTTCGACGAGGACTGCGCGTCGAGCGCCTTGTCGAGCTTGTCATGAGCGCCGATGCGGACGCCGCCGATCGTGATCGGGAAGATGCAGTTCCAGCGGACCTTGGTGATCGGATTGAATATCGTATCCGAAGGGCATTTGGAGGCGTGCGCTGGCGCGGGAATGAGCGCGAGGCCCGCAGCCAGCACGGCTCCGGGCAGAAGCCGCCGAAATCGCGACGCGCTGCTCCCCGAGTGGTCGCCGATGCGCGGCGGCTTCGGGTGGGGCCGTGAGCGCGAGGATCGGCGACGAGCGGACATAGTATCTCCGTTGCGCCAAGATGCGGGCGCCGAAAGTCGATGAAGGCGGTCAATCAGCGCCGGAGGAGTTCTGGCCCCGTCGCTGCCAATGAATGCGACCTACGCGCTCCAACGAGCAAGACGTGGGGCATCCATATGCCGCGATAAGGCGCGAACGTGCCGTTCGGATATGGCCGGCTCAGAAGCGGAAAGACGAACTCCGATGCATCCGGTGCGATCCGCCAATGCGTTTTTCATCGCTGACCAGCACGGGGGCTTGCACAGCATGATCGCGCCGTCCTAGCAGCGCAGATCATGACTTCACCCGCGACTCACAGGAGCTCTCGAACCATTCTTGCATCGCCGCGCGCGATCTTTCGGACGCTGCTCGACCCGGAAACCATCCCGGCTTGGCGGGCGCCGCGGGGCACGAGCATCCGGATCGAGCAATTCGAGCCGCGCACTGGCGGAACCTATCGGATTGTGCTGACCTATCCTCAGGCGGGAGATGTTCCGAACCAATCCCATGCCAGCGTGGACACCATCAATGGCCAGTTCGCAGAGATTCTGCCCGATGAGCGTATCGTTGAAATCGTGCAGATTGAAACAGGCGATCCGCGCTACAACGGCGTGATGAGGCTAACGACAATGCTCGAGCCGCTGAAGGATGGCACAAAGGTCACGCTGATCGCGGAGGATGTTCCGCCCGACGCCAGCGAAAACGACCATCGGGCCGGTATGGAGATGACGCTCCGAAATCTTGCCAACTTCGTGGAATGAAGCGAAGCGCATAAAGAGACACCCGCCCGGCCTGAGCCGAACGGGTGTCAAGATGAAGATCTCATAGTCGTCGCCGACGACGAGCTCCTCTGGGTCGCGGCGCTGCATTATGCGCTGGGACCGATTCGCAATTGTATGGAAACGCCAAAACATGCTGGCGCGAAATTATTGTTCGCCAGGCGTCGGTCCGCGCCGAAGGTCCGCTTCGGGCTATTCGGTCGAACCCATTGAATGCCGCGCTTCGACCGCAAACTCGCGCAATTCAAGCTTCTGTCCGACCTGCGTCACAATCACGGGTGCGACAGTTAGTCCCAGTCGTTGTTTGACTCGTTCCTCGAGGATGAACAAAGGCCGTCCCACCTTTTCGCCCATCGTGACGGGATCGGTTGATGTTTTCGTTCCACCCGCGAGCAGTATCCAGTCGCTAGGCCTCACCCGGGCGAGCGCCCATTTCAGGTCGCGACTATGCACCACGACAAGCCGTTGTGGCAGCGACACATAGGAAAGCGGGTTGAACGTGTAGCCCTTGGGGTAGAGCAGCTTCCCATCGGGAAGTCGAATATCGAAATCGAGCGTGTGGAATGGCACCACCGTTCGCTTCCGATCGGCCTTCGCAACGTCGAGCAACGCCGATTGCATGGCGCTCCACTTCGCGCGAGGACCGAACTTTGCCGCGATGCTTCGCGGCTGCTGCGCGACGCGAGCTTCGATCTCAGAAAGTGCATCTGGTTCGGTAATCGGCCAGGTGCGCCCGATTGTCGCGGTTTGACCCCGCGCCGATGCGGCCATCGCGACCGCGCCGAGAACCAGCATCATCGAGGTCCCAAACTGCCATGCGACTACTCGGATACGCTGCGGGTCATGCTCCATGGTGCCGCCTCCATCTTTGCCGCGGATCGGCGCTCCCGATTCCGATGACCGCTGCGGCGAGCGAGCCCAGCGACAAAATGCTCATCACGATGATGAGCGATCGCGGTGGACTCTCAATCGGCCCGGGTGCGGCCAGCAGGATGAGGGCTAGCGCCTGGCTTAGCATCAACCCGCTGACGGCGAGCCGCACCGCGACCGGCGAGGGCGCGCTGGACAGGAGGCCGTTCATGATGCTCGCCGCCGGCGACGCCAACGCAGCATCAGGCCGCTCGTCACCGACGAGAGCCAGATCAGAAGCAAACCGCTCCCGAAACAGGCGATCCCGACCGTCACCGACGCTTGCGTAACAACGGATGTCGGCTGGTCGACCAGCAGGCCGGCAACCAGAATGAGCGCGGCCATCATGACGGACTCGATCACGACGAGCCGAAACCGCCAGCCAAGCGCCTGTTGCTCGGCAACGGCCGCGACAGCCGCGTCGAACAGAGCCCGGTCAGTAGGCAGCATCGCATCGAGATGTAATTCGAGCTCGCCGCGGCGGAGCGGAGGCCGTCTCATGCCGCCTGCTCGGCCGTTTGGCCCGCACCGCGTTCGCCGAGAATCTCGCGCGGATCGACTCCGGCGAGGTCACAAACGGCTTCGAGCGGCGATCGTCCCGTGCGGATCAGCGCCTCGAAGGCAGCGACCTCGTTCGGCGCACTGGTGTTGATCCAGTAGCTGAACGGATCGACGACGAGCCGCGCGACACCGAGCCCGAGCGGACTGTCGATGAAGACTTCGCTGTAATTGGGCTTGTTGTTGCGGACCGACTTTAGGAGATCGAGGACGAAGCCCGAATAATCGAGAATCTTGTTTTCGACCGCACGGTCATAGGTTGCACCCTGTAGCAGGAACCGCGTTGCGGCATTTTCGAGGATGACCTGTCCAGTGCCGCCGAACAGCATGAGGTCGTTCATCGACTGGAGGACGATGCCGAAGCTGCCCTGATATTTGCGCGCGCGGCGATAGCCCTGCGCGAACGCCTCGGCGAGCCGCGACAAGTCCTGCCCGTCGCTTCGCGTCATGAACTGAGCCGCCTCGTCGCAAAGGACGAAACGGGGCCGGTCGCGGGCGGAAAGGTAAAGTTCCTGCGTGACCGCATTCACCACGACCATGACGATGACATTGAACAGGTCGGGCATCGCCTTCAGCCGTTCGAGCTCGAGCACGACGAACTCGTCCGAACTGATGTCGAAGGTCGATGGACCGTTGAAGAAATGTCCGTAGGCTCCGTCCGATCCGAAATCGCGCAGGTTGAAGGCGAGTTCGCGCGCAACCGGCTTCAGATGCTCGACGCGGTCGAGATCGGTCGCGGCAAATTGCGGATAGGCTCCGAGCCAGGCGCGGACGGAATCGATGCCCTCGTCGGCATGGCCCTCGTCGATCGTCCACTGGACGGCCGACTTGATGAGGTTCCATTCCGAGGTCGAGACGCCCTTCCGGGTCGCAGCATTTGCCATCTCAGCGACGATCGCGACGGCCATCGCGATCGCCGACTGCTTGTCCTCGCCGTCGAGCGCGAGCCCGAGGTCGAAGGGATTGAGAACCAATCGTTCTTCGCCGATGTCGATGTAGCGACCCGAACAGAGCGTGCAAAGCTTCCGGTAGCTACCGCCGATATCGATGATACGGATCAGCGCGTCCTGGGCATAATATTGCCGGCAGAGGTCGTTGAGCAGGAAGCTTTTGCCCGCGCCGCTCTCGGCCGCGACCACGAAATTATAATTGTTGATACGCGGATCGAAGAGATCGAGCGTGATGAGCTGACCCTTGCGCCCCGTGTAGAGCAGGGCAGGGCGACCGCCGCCGCGAAAGTCGGTCTGGATCGGCGCCATCAGCGCCGCAGCCTTCACCGGCATCCGGAAGTCGCGTTCGAGCATCTTGATCGTGCGGCGCTCGGGGTAAAGCCCAAAGGGCAGGCTCGCGGTCAGCAGGATCGGATTGAGATAGGATTCCTCCTGCACCATCCATGGCAGCGGCTCGCTCTCCCATAGACGTTTCGCGCGCGCGGCCATCTCGCGGGCCTGGTGGCGATCGCGGCCGAACACCCAGACAGCCGGGATCACGCTCACGAACCGGCTGTTGCCAGCCTCGTCTAGCACCCAGCCGATCTCCTCGATCTGCTTGCCGACCTCGACTGCGAAGCTGCCCGCGGCCTTCTGCGCCGAGAGGATTTGCGCGCGCTTGTGAATCTCGAACTGCGAATGGTCGAAGAGGATGTTGAGGCAATAGAGGAACGGCCCGCCAATCTGGTCGCTGTCTTCGGCGCTACCGCGCATGCCGCCCATCAGCCGGTTCATGCGCTCGGCGGTGACGCGCTTCGCGGGTGCTTTCGGCGTGAGGCAGCGTGCGACCTGGTTGCCGAGAAAGACCTCGGGGCCATCGAAGGCGAGGTCGGGGCCAGCATCGACGATCTGTTTGCGGATCGGCGGGGAAGGGCGCCCTGAGGCCCCGCTGGCGAACACGCCCGGCGCGTCCTCGAACACGCCGTTGAAAATGCGGCGATAGAAGGAAACCATCTCGTGCGGTTCGGTACCGCGGATGCCGAGTTTGGCGAGTTGCTCCTCGATCTGGCGCCGGAGGTCGCTGTGCATCGGCGTGCGCGTCTTGACCGCAAGAAACGTCCGAAAGTCGCGCACGGGGATGCCGTGGAGCGGCGCGAGGCCGTTGCGGCCTTCGTTCAAATAGGCATGCGTCCGACGCGCCGAGGCCTGGATCAGCGGATCGGGCCGCGTCTTCAAATCGAGATAGGAGTCGAGCGCGGGCGCGATCAGCGGATCGGCAAAGCAAATGAGCTGGACGACGCTGTTCTCGGGGAACTGGATGTTGAACAGGCCGAGCAGCGCCTGGTGAACGTGCGTGAACATATAAGCCGCGGGCGTCAGTTCCCAGGCATAGCCCCAGCCGTCGTCGATACAGAGAAAGGCTTCCTCCTCCTCGACCCACGCGACCAGCGGCAGGAAATCCGAATAGCGATCGCGTGCGACAGCGCGGTGGAGGTCGGCGAAGGTCAGGCCGCCGCCCGTGCTTGTCCTGGGCGCCTTCACGGCTGCGGGACCACGGGCGCGTAAGCCGATGGCGCCGGTTCGCTGCCTGGTTCCTCGCGAATTTGCTCGAGCACCGGCGCGCGTGCTGCGGCCGAGATAGGCGGGACGAGGTAGCCGCCGACCACCCATGAAGGCGTTTCGAGCACGGAATAGACGAAGCGCGGCATGTAGAGCCGGTCGGGCCGGTTGCGGTCGGCATAAGGCAGGATCAGCGTTCGCACGGCTTGCGCGGGCCGGAGCATCGGCGTCTCGGGCGCTTCGATCAGACCCTGAAGTTCGCGATAGACGCTGTCGCGATAGCTGCCATAGGCAGTGGCATCCCCCCGGCCCCGGCGCGCGGTGCCGCGCTGGTTCGTCTTGAGCAGCGCCTTATCGCGGGTAACCGCTGGGTCCGAGCGCGAGGCCACGCCCTGAGCCGCATCCTCATAGGCCTTCTCGGGATGAATGCACTGGCCGTGATCGTCGTTCTTGCAGCTGAACTTCTCGCTGTAGGGCGACATGACTGAACCGAGCGAGGCGCAGGCGGAAACTGTGCAGGCACAGCCGACCAAAAGGCCGGTCAAGCTCAGGCGCGTGCGGTGGCAGTTCGTTTTGTCAAACATGGTCGTTGCTCCAAAAACAGACCGGGTCATCAGAATTTGCTCCCGGCGGTTGGCTTGATTTCGAGCGTGACACCTTCCTGGATCACCACGACGACATCCTTGGCGGCGCCGACCTCGACGATCGGGCCTGCCTGTCTGGCGAGGTCGAGATAGAAGTCGGTCAGCTTGTCCGACGATTTCGAGAGCCCGCCGGCGATACCGGCTTTGGCTGCATCCCCGGCATCGAGCGTGCGCACCGATCCAAGCGCCGAAGTCGAGACGTCGCCGACTGTGGTCTCGACCGACTGGCTGATGCCGCTGATTGTGCCCGCGATGAAGGCGCGCGCGAGGCTTGCGCCTGCGCGCGTCACGACTTTGCCGGAAAGCCCCTTCTTGCCGTCGGTGTCGACGAAGAAACCCTTGATCGGTTGATCGACCACCGAGTGCTCGTCGAAGTCGACGCAGGAGAGCGAGACGAGTTGGACCTCGACGCGCTCCTTGGCGAGACTGCCGGTCGCGTTGCCGACCACGAAACAGCCCGAGAGGTTGGCTTTGACGTCATTGGGCAAAACCGCCGGCGCCTGGACGCGCGCAATCAGCGGTTCGGGGTTCGAGGTCGCATCGCGACTCGCGAGTGCGTCGATCCCGGTCAGCAGCCGCGCCTTCATGAAACCAGGCGGCAAATAGATCGTCCGGGTCTTTTTTTTAGCGCCGGCAGGCGTGCCCTTGCCATCGGCCGAGGCGACCGCGCCGGGCGCCGTTACTGCCGCGCCGATCGCGCCGACGGTCTTTTCGACGGGCGGCGCGGGCGGGGCAGGGGGCGCCGACGGCGGCATCGGTGGTGCCGGCATTTCGCCGGACATGCCTTCGGCCTCGCCGGGAGCGGGCGGATAATCGGGAATTCTGCCGGGCAGGGCAGGCGGCAATCCCGGATCGCCGTCGGGCGAGGAAGCGGGTTTGCTTCCGGGGATGACCTTGCCCTCCTCGATCGCGGCGACGCGCTCGCCGAGCAGCGACTGGCCATCGAGGATCTTCTGGAGGTCGCCGCGGAGTTTCACCTCGAGGCTGTCGCCGCGCAGCCCTGCGCCCATGTCGAGCTTGGTCGCAGCCGGCGCTTCGGGCTTGTCGTCGTTTCCACCTGTGCTCGCGGTATAGAGGCCCGTTCCGAGCAGCGCGACGACGCCGGCGACGCCGAGCTGCTTGGCGCGCAGCTTCTGCTTCGAACTCAGCGTCGCCCAGCGTTCCTTGAGGGCGAGTAGAGCAGGGCCACGCTCGGGGCGCAATTGTTCGTGCGGCAGCGGATGGCCGACCTCGCCTAGGTCGAGCGTTTCATGTTCCGGGCCGGCGGTCATTGCCCGTCTCCGCGGCGGATGACGATCAGCCGGGCACTTTCGCCAGCCGTCAGGCTGAGCCGGTCAAGCGTGACCGCGAAGATGTCGGCGCCCAAGCCGCGATCGAGGAAGTGCCGTTCCTCCAACGTCGCATCGCTGTCGCTGGTAAGGCGATATTCCGAGGCCGAAAGGCTCGCTCCTTCGATCTCGAGCCGGCGGCGTTCGACGAGCGTTGCTGACGGCACAGCCTGGACCGTGATGATCCCGGCGCGCGGCGCGACTTCGGTGAAGCTCGCCGGCACTCGGTCCTGCAGCATCGCGAGGCTTATCGAGATAGCCCGCTCTTCCTCGACCAGCGGACCGAGCAGATCCTCGTTGGCGCGCGCGCGTTGCGGCCGCCCCGGCACGAGCGTCACCGTTTGCGCGGGAATGTCCGAAGGCTCGGCATAGAGCGGATAGATCGCGCCGTTGCACGAAATGAAGAATTCGCTCGGCGCCGTCACATAGGTGCGCGTGACCGCTCCCATGTCGTCGATCTCCTTGACGAGAAACTTGATCCACGCGTCCGAACCTGCGCGCTCGACAGCGATCGCCTTCTCGGCCGAGAATTTGATGTCCTCGATCTCGCCGCCGACGCAGACGATATGATTGACGTCGCGGTTCGAGAGCCGGACCGTGCTCGTCTGATCGGGCAGGGCGGCGATCGGCTGCGCGAACACGGAAGCGGGCAGCAGCAATGCGGCGCCTGCCAGCGCCGCACGCGCCCTAGCGAGCCTGTGCATCGAAACTCTCCTCGGTGAGCGAAATCAGCCAGAAGCGGCCGTTCTCGACGGCGTAGCGAATGCGAAGATTGCCGCGGAACTTGCGGATGACGCCGCCGATCACGCGAACCTTCTCGACGGGAACGAGGATGTCGCGATCGGTCCATTGGACCGGCTGGTCGGGGCGGATATAGGTCGCGATCGAGAGCGTCGGGTTGCCGGCCAGTTCGTCCAATATGCCGTTCAAGCCGTCGCGCATGCTGTTGTAGGCCGACGGGTGGACAATCGAGAGCAGTTCCTGAAATTGCCGGTCGGCCGAATAAGCCGAATAGGTCCCCGCAAGCGCGACGATATTGCGCGTGATCGTGCGGAGATATGCGGCCGACGGTTTGGAACCCGTCACATAAAGGTCGCCGCCTGCGCCGAACGGAACAACGACAGTGCGTTGTTTCTGGTCCGAGGTGTAGATGACCGCGCCAAGCACGGCGGTGATGCCGAACAGCCCGACGATCGCAAACTTGAGAAGGCGGTTTTCCTCGAACAGGTTCGACGAGCCCTGGACGTAGCGGTGGATGCCGAAGCTCGCAGGCTTGCCGACCAGCGGGTCGACCGAGGTATCTTTGCGGGAACGCGAGACCATGGCCGCCCTCATTCGTAGAAGCGGGTCTGGGTGGGACCCGGGTAATGGCGAAAGCGCAGCATCCCCCAGCGCCATGCGAGATGCACGAGGAAGCCGCGCGGCTGCGCCCGCTTCCACGGCAGGAAAAGGAGAAGGGCCGCGATAAACGCCCACCCGACCAGCCCGCCGACGATGACGGCGACGAAGATGGTCGTGATCACCAACACGAACTCGTCCGATCCGAACCAGAGGATCTGGACCGGCTTGTGCAAATACTGGGGCAGGCGTTCGTCCATCGACCCTTCTCCTCTTGCTTCACGTCCTCAAGCCCGAAGCTCCTGTTCGAAACTATGGACGGTTGCCGGGGCGGTTCATGCCCCTGCCGGGAAGGCTCGCGCGTCGGAGTCGGGCGGGAGGAGGCCGACTGCCGCTGCGCGAACCAGCTCGTTCAGATCACCATGCCGAAGGTCTGGAGAATCGAATCCGCCTTGATGAGGCAGACCGCCGCCACGATCGTCGGGATACCGATCATGATGTTGGAAAACAGCCGCGACACGCCGAACAGGAAGGCCGCGACGCCGCCGACAAAGCCCAGCGGACCCTTGACGCCCTGGTTCACGACGATGTCATAGATGTCGTAACCAAGGTCGCCGGCGACCGGCGCGGTGAAGGCGTGGGCGCTCGCGGCGATGATCGACAGCAGCAGCACCGGAATGCCAATATTGGCGACCGGCAAGGCATTTTTGCGAAGATATTGGACCATAGGATTGGCTTTCTTGAAAATCGGGCTGTCCGGTGATCTGCCTGCCGGCATCGATGGCAATCGCTGTCGGCCGACGGCTACGCTGGACGGCCCGAGGGGGGCGCCGCCGCCGGCATTCCGGTGCGCCCGGGTAGAGAGAGGAGATACTCCCCGTGCCCGGGCGTCCGCCATGAAGAGGAGGACGTCAGCGGGGTGCATGGGCGACCTTCGCTGACGAGAGAAACGCCTCGATCTCGGCCTGCTGAAAGCCGGAAATGAGCTTGCCGCCGGCAATCAGCATCGGCGTGCCGGTGATCCCGGCTGACCCGACAATCCGGGCATGAGCCTCGACCCTTGCGCGGCCCTCCGCACATGTCCGCAGCACCGCGGGTGCCGCCCCGGCGTAGACGGCCTTGAAGGCGGCCGCCTTGTCGGGGGAACAGAGCACATGTTCGGCTTTTGCGGCCGCCCCGGGATGAATACCGCTGACGAAGAAGACGAGCCGCCGGACCGTCTTTCCTTCCGCCGCCTTGGCGGCCCAATAGCGATCGAGCGCCCGGCAATAGGGACAATCGGGGTCGGTGAATTCAATGACAGTCGGCGCGCCTTCGGGTCCGATCGCGAGCCCGAGGCTGGTATCGATCGCCTTCAGCCTTTTCGCGATCCCCGCTTCCTGCGAAAGCGCAGTCAGGTTGACGCCGTTCTTGTCAAAAATTGATGCGAAGAGGAGGTGTTCGCTCTCGGGCGCATAGTAGATGATCTTGCCACCGGCACTCGCCTGGTAGATCGGCCCATGCACCGGCGCTGGCTCGAAATCTTCAAACTGAAGATTGGTGAAGGTCTGGCGGAGTTGCTGTTCGGCGTCGGCGGCGGCCGTCGCCAGGACCGACGTCTCGGCAATTTGCTCAGCATTGGTCGCCGGGCCAATGCCGAGCAGTGCTGCAACGAGCGAAAGATTTGCAGTGGAGAAAAACCGCAAGATGGGCTTGTCGGCCAAAGCGCGTAGCATAGGTCCTCCCTCAGCGCAGGGCGCTGTTCGATGTTGGTTGATGCAGCGATCGGTCATCATGGCATCATGGCGCCGCGACCGCTGGTCAGGTGGATGTTGGATCGCGGCTCAGGCTCGGCCGAACAAGGCAGGGGGCATGATCATGCCCATGTCAGGCAGCGCCGTGCGCTTTGCGTCAGCTGCAACTCGGGCTTAGAGCGGCCAATTCTCGGCTATCTTGGGCGAAAATGGGGCACTCAAGCCATCGACATCTGTTGAAGAAGCTGAACGAAACTATCGCCCTGCAAGCAGTTCCGGTTGCCGGGTTCTCGATAGCCGGTCAGCGTTGACTCGAACGAACGCAGTGAATGCGGGCTATTTTGATCGGGAATTGCGATGTCAGCCGTTGCCACCAGTCACGATGCATTGTTGAAACAGCTAAAGGAAACGTCCGGGCGGCGTATCGAAGCCGAACGGCGCCGCCGCTTCCTGACGCAGCGACAGTTCGCATCGCGGGTTCGTATTAGTATTCGGTGGCTGCGGGAAATTGAGAGTGGCAATCCCTCTGTGAATTTGGACGATCACTTACGTTGCGGGGCTGCGCTTGGGCTGGCGCCCAGCCACATTTTTATCCCGCTGCTTTTTCACGCGCACGGCAGGCCTTTGCCGATTGATCCGTCACGTCACAATCACGCTGATCTCGAATATCGCTGTATCCGTCTGATCGCGCGGCACATACAGGAAGGACGAACAACACCTTGACAGAAAAAATTGCCCACGGATCACCCTCAATAGAAGGGCGCGCGACCGAAGGGCTGCAAGGCCGCCGTGTCGTGTTCTGTAAGCTCAGAAGTTCGAAGCGACTGCCTCGGAAAGAGCGCCGGATAGGCCCAGTAAACGTCGCATCGATGCAGTCATTATTCAACGTGTGCCAAGGAGATTGATCAATGTTGCGCATCGTCAGTGCCTGTCGTGCCGCAATAGTAGGCCCCACGGTGGCTGCGCCAGCGAAGCGGCGTCCCCAGCAAGCAGAGTAAGCATCGCTTTCCTGTCCGCAACGACGTGCCGAGCGGTACAATGACCACCGAAACTTCGCGTGGCGACGATGGTCAGTTCATAACGGTTGAGGATTTCGCCCGGATCGCAAAATTGTCGCGGCGAACTATTGACCGTTATAGGCGAGACCGCCCCACCAATTTCCCTCGAGAATATGACGTGAGCCGGGGCAGGGTGCCGCGGCCGCGCTTCAGGCTCGCGGATGTGATGGCGTGGATGGAGACGCGAGCCCTCTGGTAGGCGTGACGATTGAGGTGAGTGGGTCGAGCAACACAGGGTCAGACTCCTTGGAAGCCACTGAATCCATCGGGTTTTGCACTGGCGAGCTTGTTTTGGTTCGCGGATTCATCATCCGATTTTCGAGAAGATACGCAGGCTATTTCGTCCCTGAGAAGCCGCAATCTACACGGAAGAGACGCCTCGCGATCTTATTCCCGGCCTCTATTGTGCATTGCAGGGTGATGCGTGCCGTCAGTCGTTGCTCGGTTCTGAAAGGACCGTATTTAATGGGTGTCTGGGCGACATGGTGCTCAGGCCAATTGTCGGCATCTATATGCCCGCTACTCGGGCAGGTTCCAACCGACTGCGCCGGTGCTGGCCTGCTGTTCGTCGAACCGATGTTCAGCCGAACGGGCTTGCGTATGAAGTATGGCACCCGCTGCTCGCACGGCGCCTGACCATTATGGGATCGACGCGAGCGCGGTTTCGAGTCGCGGTAACCTGGTATCGATTGCATTGGCGATGCTGTCATGGATTGCCGGATGAAAGTCTGCGGGCATTTCGGATAGTGCGGTCGCGGAGGCTTTGGGTGCGGCCTCTAATATGTCCGTCAGGACCGCCTTTACCGTCGTCGTGCCGAGCCCCGCCTCCTGTGCGGTCTCGATGAAATGGCGACCGACGATTTCGAGGATCCGGTATTTGCGGTTTGCGCCTACCGACATGGCGAGCTTATACTTGTTGTTCGGAATTTGTTTGAGGTCGAAAGCGCCCTGCGCGGAGAGGACGTCATAGAAGGGGGTCAGGGCATAGCGTCCCCCCGGACGGAGAAAGATGCTGAAGTTCTTTCCATGGCCATCGGTCGCGCCGATCAGCCAGAAAAGCAACTGGCTCTTGAAGAAGGCGGCCTGATCGCTGAGCGGCTCATCCGCCCCGCGGAGCAGTTTGAGCACGTCGATCACACTCGGACCACCGTTGCTCTGATATTTTTGTGCCGGAGGAACCGCGAGCGCCTGACAGCAATCTTCTTGCGGCAAGCGCAGAATCCGGTTGCCGCGCCATTGGCGATCGAAGCGCTCGACGACAAGCGCCCGGCGCGTGCCAAAGGTTTCGATATGGCTGGACGCGGCTGGCAAGCCAAAGGCTGCGAGCAGGCGCAGGCAGTAATGCTCATTGTCGACGCTGTGCTGCATGTCGATGATGCCGAAGGCCGTCGGTATTTTGCCGAGTTGGGGCTTTAAGATATGGGTGGTCGGGGTCGTGCCGAGGGGACGCATCCAGCGGCCTTCGCTGAAGAGAAGTGCGGTTTTTTCCTGGGCGCCGGCTACGGAGATGCGGAATTCATGGTCACGATCGACGCCGAGCGGCGTTCGTGCCAGATTGGCGAGCATCGTCTCGATCTCGTCTGCGTCGATGATCTCGCCTTCGATCTCTGGAAGGGCTTCGATCACTGTCCCTTCGGGCAAAAACTGCATCGCGCCCACGCAATCACGGCCGATGCGCTCGAGCAGGCTGTAATAGTCGGCGCCTTCGGCTCCGGTGCGCTCGGCGACCTTTTTGCGAACATTCGGATTGTCGGGAAGGAGATTTTCGAAGACCGCGGTAACCGCGGCTCCGCTATAGGCGGCCTCGCGTAGCGGCAGCGACAAGGAGATGGCGAACGCATGCTGCCAGTCGAGCCAGCTCTGCGCGTAGCGGAAGTTCGTCGCTCCGCTCCGCTCCTTGACCAACTGTCCGACACGGCGGTTGTTGATGAGGACATCGAGAGGGACGTGGACACGATGGCGGGGCATCAGAAGATGTCTTCGATTTCTACGGCAACGCCTTGAGACCGGCTAGCGACCAGCAGATCCAGATCGAGCGCAGCAAATAAGGTGTATATGGAAGAGAGTTTTGTACCATCATGGCCGCCTTCGATCTTCGATATTAGTTCCTGACGGAGTCCGGACAGGCCGGCCAGTTCGGTTTGGGTAAGCCCTTTTTGACGGCGAGCTCTCTGGATCAGATTACCCATTTGCTTCGGCGAGCGTGCGACTTGTGTCATGATAGCCTCCTTGGCGGGAATATGCTCTAAATCACATAAAGAGTCAATATGCGATTTTACGCATAAAAGGAAAATATGCAAAAACGGACATAGAGTCTCCCTATGCTGTTTCTGGCATAAATTCATGGTCTTTGGAGAATCTTCGGCGATGCGCTTGCGCAGGGTGAGGGGGCGTCTGCATGGCGCATCCAAGCTCAAGAATGTTCCGGCTAGAAGTTGATCGATCGATGTAGAGCGCGTGATCGGCGCGATAGATACTTCCGCGACCGGCCGCCGCATGGGGTTACGCCCATTCCCCGGCTCCAATCAAGAAGTCCTCAGCTCAGGCGCCGGGGGCTGGCGGTGGGGGCTCCGCTTGTCGTCTCTGTCCCGGAGGGCGTCGTTTGAGTGTCTGCTGCGGCAGCGACGGTGTGGCCTCGTTCGTCTGCCCGACCTTTTCGTTTGCCCTCTATGTCGCTAGCCGGGGCGGGCCCGCCAGTAGCCCAGTCAAGCAATTCGACGATATGAACGACGGGAATCTTGGCAAAGCGTTCGATCTGCGTCGCGCAGCCGATGTTGCCGGTGGCGATCACCGCAGCGCCCAGCACGTCGAGCCGCTCGGCCTTGCGCTGGCCCAACTGGTTGGCGATTTCCGCCTGTAGGATGTTGTAGGTGCCTGCCGATCCGCAGCACAGATGCGCCTCGGCAGGCAGGCGCACATCATAGCCTGCCTGTGCCAACAGCCGCTTGGGTGCCTCGGTTACTTTCTGCCCGTGCTGGAGCGAGCAGGCCGGATGGTAGGCCACGGTCAGGCCGCGCCCATTGCCATGCGGCAGGTCCAGACGGTCGAGATATTCGCTGATGTCCATCGCCAGCGCGCTGACCCGCGCGGCCTTTTCGGCATAGGCGGGATCTTCGCGCAGCAGGAAGCCATAATCCTTGATCGTGGTGCCGCAACCCGACGCGGTGACGATGATGGCGTCGAGGCCCTTGCCCTCGATCTCGCGCATCCAGGCATCGACATTGCGCCGCGCCGCCGCGTGGGCATCGGCTTCGCGGCCCATATGGTGAACTAGCGCGCCGCAGCACGCTTCGCCCGGCGCAAAAATTACCTCTTGGCCACAGCGATTGAGGAGGCGCACGGTGGCGGCCCGTATCGCGGGGCGCAACACCGGTTCGGCACATCCTTGCAGCACCGCCACCCGTCCTTTCGCAACGGGCACGCGCGACTTTGGCGGTGATTTCGCCGCGGGTATGCGCCGGGGGGCCAGCTCAAGCATCGCGGCAAGGGGGCGCAGCGCGGGAATGCGCCGAAGCAGCGGCAGGAACGGTCGTCCCAGCGGCGCCAGACCTAGCGCCAGCCGGAAGCGGACCGGATGGGGCAGGACGAAGGCCAGAAGCCGTCGCATGATCCGCTCGGTCAGCGGCCTTTGGTAATGGTCGTTGATATAGGCGCGGGCGTGATCGACAAGGTGCATGTAGTTTACGCCCGACGGGCAGGTCGTCATGCACGACAGGCACGAAAGGCAGCGATCGACATGCTTGACCACTTCGGGACCGGGCGTGCGCCTGTTCTCAAGCATGTCCTTGATAAGGTAGATGCGCCCGCGCGGCGAATCCAGCTCGTCGCCCAGCAGCACATAGGTAGGGCAGGTGGCGGTGCAAAACCCGCAATGCACGCAAGTGCGGATCACCGCTTCGGACGCGCGCATGGCCGGATCGTCGAGGCTTTCAGGCGGAAAGGCGGTCTGCATGCGCATCCTCCACGAAACGGTCGGTGGCAAAGACGCCCTGCGGATCGAACGCGCGGCGCACGCGCTGTTCCAGTTCGGACAGGCCTTGCGGGCGTGGGTGAAGCGCCGGAACCTGGGCGCGCATGCTCGCTTCCGCACGGATAAGCGTGGCTTCGCCCCCCAGCGCGGCCGCTACCTCGCGCACGGTCGTGCCGGTATTGTCGAGCGCAATCCACACCAGCGCGCCGCCCCAGTCCATCGCCCAGTCGATGCCGAGCGGTTCAAGGCGGGCGAGGAGGTCCGGCGCGGAGCGCGGGGGAAGGTGAATGCGCCACAGGACCGCGCCCGCCAGCCCGGCGCCGGTCATGGCCTGCGTCCACAGTGCCGCGGCCTCGCCCTCGTCCATCAGGTCCAGGGCGCAATGATCGCGCAGCAGGCCCGGCAGCGCGGCGCAGCGGGCCTCGACCGATGGTGCAAACCCCGCCACGCGGAGCAGGGTGATGCCATTGGACAGATGCGCGGCGGCGCTCACATCGGCATTGCTGCCCAGGGCGCAGGCCATCGCGGCGTGGGCTGCGGGAACGGACAAGCCTTGTGCAACCAGCGTCGTCGTCATGCGCGGTCGCGGCAGGACCTTCAGGGTCATTTCGGTCATCGCCCCGATCCGTCCCCATGATCCGGCCATCAGCTTCGGCAGGTCATAGCCGGTGACGTTCTTGACCACCTTGGCTCCCGCGACAAAGGCTTCGCCCCGGCCAGATACGGCAGAAAAGCCGAGCAGGTGATCGCGTACGCTTCCGGCCGTCACGCGGCGTGACCCGGCAACGCCGCCCGCCACCGTGCCGCCGATCGTCGCGGCTCCGGTGGGCATCCCGTAGATCGGGCCATGGTCGAACGGTTCAAAGGCCAGCATCTGTCCTTCGCCCGCCACCAGAGCCTCGACTTCAGCGAGCGGGGTTCCGGGGCGGACGGTCAGCACAAGTTCGGCGGGATCATAGTCGACCACGCCCGACAGCGCTCGCATCGACACGATGGCGGCTTCGCGCGGTGCGCCGAAGTCGGCCTTGCTGCCGCCACCGCGCAGTTCGAGGTGTTGCCCGCTTGCGGCGGCATCGGCGACGATCTGGCACAGGTCGGCAGCGTCGCGGGGTTCAAGACCGGCCATCAGAATCTCGGCAATTCGGGATGCGGCAGCGCGCCGTGGTGAACGTGCATCCGCCCCAGTTCCGCACAGCGGTGCAGCACCGGAAAGACCTTGCCCGGATTGAGCAGCAGTTCGGGATCGAAGGCGCATTTGACGCGCTGCTGCTGCTTCATGTCGGCATCGCTGAACATCGCGGGCATCAGATCGCGCTTTTCGACGCCGACGCCATGTTCCCCGGTCAGCACGCCCCCGACCTCGACGCACAGCCGCAATATGTCGCTGCCAAAGGCTTCGGCGCGGTCCAGTTCGCCCGGTACATTGGCATCGTAGAGGATCAGGGGGTGCAGATTGCCGTCGCCTGCATGAAAGACGTTGGCGACCGCCAAGCCATGTTGCACTGACAGTTCTTCCATCCGTTTCAGGACTTCAGGCAGGCGGCGGCGCGGGATGGTGCCGTCCATGCAATAATAATCTGGCGAAATACGGCCGACCGCCGGGAATGCCGCCTTGCGCCCGGCCCAGAAGGCCAGCCGTTCGGCCTCGCTTTGCGACACGCGGGTCGTGGTCGCACCATTGGCATCGGCGATGCGGGCGATCTCGCCGATCAGATGATCGCATTCCGCGCCGGGGCCATCGACCTCGACGATCAGCAGCGCCCCGACATCGAGCGGATAGCCTACCCGCACGAAGGCTTCGGCTGCGTGGATGGCGGGACGGTCCATCATTTCCATGCCGGCAGGGATAATGCCTTCGGCGATGACCTGTGCCACGCAGGCTCCGGCGCTTTCGGCATCGGGGAAGCCCACCAGCACCGCGCGCGCACTTTCAGGCCTGGGCAGGATGCGCACGGTCACTTCGGTCACGACACCCAGCAGCCCCTCGGAGCCGACGATCACGCCGAGCAGATCCAGCCCATCCGAATCGAGATAGCGCCCACCCAGCCGCACGACTTCGCCGGTCATCAGCGCCAGTTCCACGCCCAGCACATTGTTGGTGGTGAGGCCATATTTCAGGCAGTGCACGCCGCCCGAATTTTCCGCCACATTGCCGCCGATCGAGCAGGCGATCTGGCTGGATGGATCGGGGGCGTAGTAGAAGCCGCGGGCCTCGACCGCCTGGGTGATGGCCAGGTTCGTCACGCCTGGCTCCACCACGACGACCCGGTCCTCATAGTCAATGTCGAGGATGCGCTTGAACTTGCCCATGCCCAGCAGCACCGCGTCGGCCAACGGCAGCGCACCGCCGGACAGTGACGTGCCCGATCCGCGCGGCACCACTTTCACGCCCTCGCCGTGGCACCAGCGCAGCACGGCGGAAACCTGCTCCACCGTTTCTGGCAGCACCACCAGCATCGGCGGCTGGCGATAGGCGGTCAGTCCATCGGATTCCCACGGGCGCAGCGCGTCGGCATCATCGATCACGCCTTCGCCCGGCACGATCGCGCGCATCGCGGCGACGATGCGGTCGCGCTTGGCGAGCGTCGCCAAATCGGGCAGCGGCATGGCAATGGACATCGTCGGCTCCTTGCAGCTTCTCTGGCCGCGTCTGGCACAACCGGGACGGAATGTCCCGATGTCAGGCCAAGGCTTCTTTCAGCCGCGCGCCAGCCCGGTCGATATAGGGTTGCGCATCGGGTATGGCCTCGAACAGCGAGAAATAGCCGTGGATCATGCCGGGGGCCACTTCGACCTCGACGGGCACCACCGCGGCCTTGAGCGCCTCGGCATAGGCCAGGCCTTCGTCGCGCAAGGGATCATATTGTGCAACCTGCAACGTGGCAGGTGGCAGGCCGGATAAGTCGCCATGGCGCAGGATCGCGGCAAGTGGATCGGGGTTCGCCGTATCGCCCACATAATGCCCCCAGAACCAGCGCATCGCCTCGGTCGACAGCAGATAGTCTCCATTCCCGTTTTCGGAATAGGAGCCGGTCTCGAAATCGGCGTCGGTCACAGGGTAGAGCAGCAACTGGTGCCGCAACGGCGGCCCACCGCCATCGCGCGCACGAATAGCTACCGCAGCGGCCAGATTGCCGCCCGCGCTGTCGCCCGCCACGGCAATGCGTTCGCCATCGACACCCAGCGAGGATGCGTTGGCCCGCGCCCACCGCAGCGCTTCGTAACAATCGTCGAGCGGCCCGGGAAACGGCGTTTCGGGGGCAAGCCGGTAATCAACCGAAAGAACGGCGGAACCGCTCGCACGCGCAAGGGCCCGGCAAGTGCTGTCGTGAGTGTCCAGCGAACATATCACCCAGCCGCCGCCATGATAGAAGAGCGTCACTGGCGGACTGGCGCCGGCCTCGGGCGGAACATAAAGGCGCGCGCCCAACGAACGGCCTTCGAGCGGGATGGTCAAGTCCTCGACCCGCTCGACTTCCAGCGGAGGCCCGATCTGCAAGGGCACGCTGTGCAGTTCCCGATAGCGTTCCACGCTGATCGATGCATAGCCGCTTGGCGGGAATTGTTCGAACATGCCGAGGAAGGCGCTGACTTGTGGATTGAGGGTCATCCGGTTGCTCCTGAACTCAAGCAAATTGTCGTACGATTTCGGCCACAGCCGCCGCCACATCGTTGCGACGATAGCCGAGCAGGGCGGTTTCGGCCGGATCGGGTTCGTAGGCGATGAAATTGCCGCGGCCCTGCGGGATGGCGATGTCAGGCAGCAACGGCAGTTCCTCGTCGCGCGCTTCCAGCACCACGTCGCTGCCGATCGCGTCGAAGAAATGCTGGAAATAGTCGCGGAACGAGAGGTTCTCGTCACCCACCAGATAGGCCGCCCCCGGTATACCGCGCAGCAATGCCCCCTCGATCGCTTCGGAAAGCGAGCGGAACGACATGAAGTTGGTGCCGCCCTTGGGGGCATAGAAGGGGATCGGGATGTTGCCCTTCACCCACTGGACATAGGGTTCAAAGATCGCGCTGGGCAGGCCAGTTACGGTGCCCGCCATGAAGGGGGCGTTCACGCTGATGACATCGAAGCCGGGGCGCCCTTCGGCGCGCGCGCCCTCGCAGGCCGCCTTGCGCGACCGGACATAGGCGTTGGTTTCCACAAGCTGCGGTGCCGCCTGGAAATAGAAGCTGCCGAGCTGGATGGCCCGGGAAACGCCGGCCTCACGCGCGGCGGCAAAAAAGGCGGGCAGGGCGACATGGTTCGCCTGGTGCAGCCATGCTGCGAAATCCGCGCCCTGTGGCACGTGGCGCGGATCGTTGCCGGCAGCGAAGACTATCCAGTCGAACCCCCTGAGCCGGTCGGCCGTGAAATCGCCCGCGATATAGTCGCCGCGCATGTAGCCGAGCTGGGTCAGCGGCGTAGCAGGGTGGGCAGCTTCGCCGCGTCCGGTGATGGTGACATCGTGCCCCTTGGCCGCGAGGTGAAGCGCGGCGTGGCCGCCGAGAGCGCCGGTTCCACCGACCACCAGAACTTTCATGGGTAACTCCTTCGGCAAAGCGAATTGGCAAGGGGCGCGGCGTTCAATCGGGACTTCCCGTCACGTCACGGCATTGGCGCACTTCCTCCCAGTCGACGATCAGTTCGCGGCGGGTGAACTTCCAGCCTCCGGCGTCGCGTTTCCAGCGGTCCCGGTAACGGATCGCCCAGACCAGCAACACGTCGCCCACGTCGTTAGCGGGCAGGCGGTGTTCGGCAGTACAGCGCGTTTCGCCTTCGGCAGTGTCGCCCGATATGATGACGTCCATGTCGTGGACGATGTGCCGGGTCGTTTTGAACATTGCCGCGAGATGGTCGATCGAAACCAGCAGCGCATCCAGCCCGACGGCCGCAAAGCCCGGACCGACGATTTCCGCTTCCTCGGCCAGCACCGCCCCCCAATCGTCCTTGCTGCGCCGATCCGCTCCACGCGCATAGATTTCCGCAGTGCGACGCAACGCATCGAGATCCAGAGCCGGGTCCGGCTGCGCGGTCATCTGGGCGACTTTGAGGGGATGAGAGCGTTGAAGGAGCAGGCGCAAGGGCCGTCGTTGCGGCGGCCGATCTGGCGAACGACGATGCCTGCACTCCCGCTTGTGAGGGGAATGGCCATTCCGGCGAAATCGGGCGATTGGGCAAGCTCTCGATTGGCTGTCATCCCTCCGGTTCCCCTCCTGTCCCCGATCCCGCCGATTGCGATTCGGCGTAGAATGATTCGTATTCTACGCAACATGATGCTGAATTTCTTGACGGTCAACGGTATGCGTAATAGAATTGCTATGAACGGGCGGCGACAGCCAATGAGACCATCGATTTCGGCAATGCAGACCGAGCGCACGCATTGCGATCGATCTGCGCTTCCGTGGTGTCCGGTTCGTGGTTTTGCAAGATTGTCGGGCGTGGCAATCGGGCCGATTGCGACATGCTGGCTACATGGCCGGCAAGTCGTTGAACGGTGCGATGTTCGATCATAGGAAACAGGGAGAGGAACCAGACATGCGTTACACCGGAACGGGGCTGGCCATTGCGGCGTTGGCCCTGGTGTCCTTCGGCGGTGCTGCTGCGCAAGAAATGCCGAAGCCGAGCGCAGACGCTGCGGCTCGGGCGGAAGCCACGCTCAGCCAGATGCGGCCCGAAGAAAAGACCATATTGACGCATGGCGTTATGGCCTTTCCCGGCGGCGTCATGGCCTCGCCCGAAGATGCCCAAGCACCCTTGCCATCCGATGCGATTGTCGGGGCCGGATATATTCCCGGTATTCCACGCCTCGGCATACCGTCGCTGCGGGAAACGGACGCGAGCCTGGGGGTGGCCTATTTCTTCGGGTTGCGGAAAGATGGCGCGACGGCGCTCCCTTCGGGGCTGGCGATGGCTTCGACGTGGAACAACGCGCTTGTGGAGCAGGCAGGCCGCATGATCGGCGGTGAAGCCAAGGCCAAGGGCTTCAACGTCATGTTGGCAGGCGGTGTCAATTTGATGCGCGATCCGCGCAACGGCCGAAACTTCGAATATTTCGGCGAAGATCCCCTGCTGGGTGGCACGCTTGTCGGCCATGCCATTCGCGGTGTGCAATCGAACAACATCATCTCAACCATCAAGCATTTTGCATTGAACGGACAAGAGACGGCCAGGAAGTTTGTCGACGTAAAGATCTCGGACGCGGCCGCTCGCGAAAGCGATCTTTTGGCATTCCGCATCGGCATGGAAATCGGCCGACCCGGCTCGGTCATGTGCTCCTATAATCGCATCAACGGACATCAAGGCTGCGCCAGCGATTGGTTGCTTAACCAGGTGCTGAAGCGCGACTGGGGCTATCAGGGGTTTGTGATGTCGGATTGGGGTGCCGTTCCGTCGCTGGATGCTGCGCTCAAGGGTCTGGACCAGCAATCGGGTGAAACGCTCGATCCGGCCGTTTTTTTCGGCGACCGACTCGCCGCTGCCGCGCAAACCGATCCGGCCTACGCGCGCCGCCTCGACGACATGAACCGGCGCATCCTGTGGGCGATCTACGACAATGGCCTCGATCGCTCGCCCGCCGTCCCGGCCGGCAAGGTCGAGGAGGCAGCCAGTGCCGCGCTGGCGGAGACGGTCGCGACCCAGGGCATCGTCTTGCTGCGCAACGAGCGCGGCGTTCTTCCGCTCACCACCGAAGCCAAGCGGATCGCCGTGATCGGTGGCTATGCCGATACGGGCGTCCTTTCCGGCGGAGGGTCAAGCCAGGTCCACGGCACGGGTGGACCCGCCGTGGCGGTTCCGATCGGGGGCACGAAGCTTTATTCGCCCGCGCTGCTTCAGGCCTTCCACCGCTCGGTGCCGCTTGCGGCGATGCAGGCTCAGGCGCCGAAAGCCGATTTCCGCTTTCGTGACGGCCGCTACATTTCCGAAGCCGTAGCGCAGGCGCGGCAGGCCGATGTGGCGATAGTCTTTGCCACCCAATGGACCACGGAGGGCTTCGATCAGCCCGACCTGTCGCTACCGGGCGGCCAGGATGCGCTTATCGCGGCCGTCGCCGCCGCCAATCCGAACACGATTGTGGTATTGGAAACGGGCGGGCCTGTGATGATGCCATGGCTCGACCAGACGGCGGCGGTGATCCAGGCTTGGTATCCCGGCGTCAGGGGGGGGGAGGCGATCGCTTCCATCCTTTTTGGCAAGAGCAATCCCTCCGGTCGGTTGCCGGTAACTTTTCCGGCTGACACAGCACAGCTGCCTCGCAAGGCGGTTGATGGTTTCGACATTCTGGAGCCGGATTTCTTCGGCAATCCCGTTCACGAAGGCGAACCGCTGATCGCCGATTACGACATCGAGGGATCGGACCTGGGGTATCGATGGAACGCACGCAAGGGATTGAAGGCGTTGTTTCCGTTCGGCTTCGGCCTTTCCTACACCAGCTTCGAATCCACGGATTTGAAGGTAAAGGGAGACACGGCGTCGGTCACCGTCCGGAATACCGGCGCTCGCGAGGGTGGGACTGTCGCGCAGCTTTATCTCCTGGCGCGGGGTTCGGAGGCGAAACAGCGTCTCGTCGGCTACAGTCGGGTCGATCTGACGCCCGGCGCTTCTCGGAGGGTGACGCTGACCATCGACCAGCGGTTGCTAGCCGACTGGAAGGATGGCGGTTGGGAAATGCCTGAAGGAACCTACAGATTTGCTATCGGGGCCGATGCCGAAACGATGGGAGAGACGGTTTCGGTTCGCTTGCCGGGCCGAAAATGGCAGGACGTTCGCTTATCCGCCATTCGCAAGTAGCCGGGAGTTCCCATTGGTCGGGACGCGCTTTCTTGCTGTCGAAGAAGGGCCGGCGCGTTTGGCCCCTCATCGCGCAAACGAGCAAGAGGGCGGTCTGCGTCAAAGCGAGATCGAAAGCCGACAACGGCATTTGCTCGATGTGGCTGCTTCGATAGCCTTGTTGATCATTATCAAACGACCCTCTCGGATCGGCGGGCCGGTCATCCGGACGAACGTAAAACGGAAGAAAGCCTTGTTATGACGCTGCGTTATTTGCTGGCCGCACTTGCGGTTTCGCTTACACCGGCCGCCGCTTTCGCTATGATCGCTGAGTCTTCCATCCCATGGTGGAAACATGCGGTCATATACGAAATCTATACTCGCAGTTTCGCGGATTCGAACGGAGACGGCGTCGGCGATCTGAACGGCATCACGCAGCGTCTCGATCACGTCGAGAAGCTGGGCGTCAGCGCGATCTGGCTGACGCCAATGTTTTCCTCGCCGCAGGTCGATTTCGGCTATGACGTGTCTGACTATCGCTCGATCGATCCGCAATTCGGGACGATGGCCGACCTTGAGCGGTTGCAGGCAGAGGCGAAGAAGCGCGGTGTCCGACTGATTCTCGACATGGTGTTCAATCACACGTCGGACAAGCACAAGTGGTTCGTTGAATCGGCGAGTTCGCGGACCAACGCGAAGGCCGACTGGTACGTGTGGAGCGACGGGTTGCCAGCGAACGCGCCCGGCGTGACCGCCTATCAAAAGCGTTTTGAGCATGAGGGTCGGGTGCCGCCCAACAATTGGACCTCATGGCTGGGTGGTTCCGCATGGCAATGGGTGCCGGCTCGAAAACAGTTCTACTACCATGCGTTCGACAAGGAGCAGCCCGATCTCAACTGGCGCAATCCGGCGGTGCAGCAGGCCATGCTCGACGTCCTGCGTTTCTGGCTCGATCGTGGCGTCGACGGGTTCCGGCTCGACGCGATCAGCATGTTGTTCGAGGACAAGCGGCTCCGGGACCAGCCGCTCACTGGCGGCTTGAACGCCTTCGGCGATCCCAATCAGAGCATTGTCTACACCACCAATTTGCCGGAAGTGCACGATGTGACGCGCAAGATGCGCAAGCTCGTCGACAGCTATCCCGGTGACCGCGTCCTGATCGGCGAAGTGGTCGTCTATAGTCTTCCGGAACTGACAGTCTGGTATGGCACGCCCAACAGCGAGGGATTGCACTTGCCGATGAATTTCATCGTCGGCTTTGGCACGCGGGACTATTCGCCGGCTCTCATTCGCCGGTTCATGGAGGGCACCGATAGTGAGTTGGGAAAGTACCCGCCCTTGCTCGTCTTCGATAATCACGATCAGCCGCGCTCGCTTGATCGTTATGGTGACGGCAAGCACGATATAGAGATCGCCAAAGGGATTGCCGCGATCCTGCTCGGCTCGCGGGGGGCGGCATTGACCTACTACGGCGCCGAACTGGGTATGCGCACTCAGGCGCCGACGCGCAAGGAAGATGTGCGCGATCCGATGGGGCTCCGCGGCTGGCCAAAAGATAAGGGGCGCGACGGACAACGCACCCCGATGCAATGGACACCGGGACCCCACGCCGGCTTTTCGACCAATCCCAAGTCATGGCTGCCGATCCCGGAAAACCATGCGACCATCAATGTCGAGACGCAGAGCGCCGATCCCAATTCGCTGCTCAACTGGTACCGCACATTGATTCACCTCCGCGCGACGGTGCCAGCACTTCGCGATGGTGACATGGTGATGATCGACCGCGAAAATCCTGATGTGCTCGCCTGGCGCCGAGATGCAGCCGGCGCAAAGGCGGTGGTCGCGATCAACATGACCGGTCGTCCCGCGACGCTCGCGCTCGGCGACGCTGGCGGCACGCGGTTCCGCACCTTGGCCGTCAGCAAAACAGGGACGCCGATCACGTCGGCGGGCGGGAAGGTGACGCTGCCTGCTTTCACCAGTTGGGTTGCCGCTGTGGAATGAACGCCACCTTCGCAATTCACTTGTCGGCAGTTTCGATCGTGATGGCCATGCTACCTTGATGGCTAATTGTCAGGCACATTCGCCACAGCGTCGTTTACATGAAGTTCCGGCTCGGAACCGAAGCAATTGGAGATGGATCCCATGATTCCGGAACTGTCGGACTCCTCGTTGCTGAGGCAGCAATGCCTTGTCGGTGGCAAGTGGGTGGGAAAGGGAACCTGCCCGGTGGTCAATCCCGCAACGGGCGAAGTGCTCGCCAGCGTTCCGGATATGGACGCCCTTTTTGCGCGCGAAGCGATCGAAACGGCTTCGCGCGTTCAAGTCGAATGGCGGTCGCTCACCGCTGCAGAACGCGCTCGCGTGCTGAAGCGCTGGTTCGACCTTATCGAACAATCCATCGACGACCTCGCCCTCATTCTTTCGCTCGAACAGGGCAAGCCTCTCGACGAGGCTCGAGGTGAAGTGCGCTACGCGGCATCCTATGTCGAGTGGTTTGCCGAGGAAGCCAGGCGCATTTATGGCGAGATCGTTCCGAGCCATCGTGCAGATGCCCGCATCATGGTTCTGCGCCAGCCGGTTGGCGTTGTGGCGGCGATCACGCCGTGGAATTTTCCCGCCGCGATGGTCACGCGCAAGGTTGCGCCCGCGCTTGCCGCCGGCTGTACTGTCGTGCTCAAACCCGCCAGGCAAACGCCGCTGACTGCGCTGGCGCTCGCGGCGCTGGGCGAGCGCGCGGGCATTCCGGCCGGTGCCTTCAGTGTCGTGACCGGGTCGGCGCAGGTGATCGGTGCCGAACTGACCGGCAACCCGCTGGTCCGGAAATTGAGTTTCACGGGCTCGACCGAAATCGGCAAGCTCCTGATGGGCCAATGCGCTTCGACGATGAAGAAGCTGTCGATGGAATTGGGTGGCAATGCGCCCTTCATCGTGTTCGCAGATGCGGATCTGGACGCGGCTGTCGACGGCTTGATGGCTTCGAAGTTTCGCAACAATGGCCAGACCTGCGTATGCGTAAACCGCGTGCTGGTGGCGAGAGAGGTGGCATCGGTGTTTGCCGATCGCCTTTCCGCGGCCGTCGAGACGCTGAAAGTCGGTTTCGGCACGCAATCCGGCGTCACTCAGGGGCCTTTGATCGACGACGACGCCGTGGCGAAGATTGAGGAGCATATAGCGGATGCTCTTCGACGCGGCGGGCATTTGCATGCCGGGGGAAGTCGGCATGCACTTGGCGGCCGCTTCTTCGAGCCGACCGTCATTGGCGGATGCACATCCGAAATGCTGATCGCGCGCGAGGAGACCTTCGGTCCGGTCGCGGCACTGTTCACGTTCGACGACGAGCACGAAGCCATTGCGATGGCGAATGCGACCGAGGTGGGCTTGGCGGGCTATTTCTTTACCGCGGATCTGGCGCGGGCGTGGCGCGTGGCGGAGGCACTGGAAGTGGGTATGGTTGGTGTCAACACGGGGCTCATTTCGACCGAGGTGGCCCCCTTCGGCGGGATCAAGGAGTCGGGCATGGGCCGCGAAGGCTCGCGGCACGGCATCGAGGACTATAGCGAGCTGAAATATGTCTGCATGGCGGGTCTCGGCGTCTGAACGGCGGCGTGTCTCGCGATCGTTCACCAGGCGCTTTCAAGCCACGTGGCGATCTGGCTCGCGGAGCGTAACGGCCGCGGATTGATCCGCGGCAGGTAACTGCCCAGAATATCGGACGCGATGACCGGGATTGCGGTTCGCGCCAGCCCAAGGTCGCGCAGGCGCTGTGGCAGCCCGAGCGAGGCGATGAGATCTGCCACCGCTTCAGGCGCAGCAGCAGCGCTGGCATCTGCATCGCCGACCGTGGCAACGCCAAGCAGCTCGGCAATCCAGGCTTGCCTGCACTTCGTCTCGCCGAGGTTATAAGCCATCACATGCGGAAGCATGACACAAGAGGTCTCGCCATGCGGGACATCGAACCTTCCCCCCAGGATCGTCCCGATACCGTGGCTTAGTCCCATCTCGATATTGGGACCGCTGCAAAAGGACATCCATGCCGCAATCTGACAATGTTGCCTCGCATCGAGATCGGCAGGATTTTCGTGTGAAAGCCGAAGATTGCGGAACAGCGAGGGCAATGCATGCGCGACAAGCGCATCGGTGAACGGCTGGGCAGCTGGCGAAAGCAGGCTTTCGATGCAGTGGTCGATGGCCTTGATGCCGCTTGCCAGCCACAATCTCTCCGGCGTGGCAAGCGTGAGCATCGGGTCGAGGATGACGGCTTTCGGCGCAAGTCGTTCGTCGCGGTAAAAATCCTTGGTTCCGGCGGCCTCGTCTTTCATCGCAACAAAGGGAGAAAATTCGCCGGCCGACAAGGTCGTGGGAACGGCGAATGTCGGAAGTGGATCGCGGGTCATCTCGGGAAATCGCAGCGTCTCGCCATCGTGGGTCGCAGCGAACGGGGCAAAGCCTTCGGGCTCGTGCAAATCTTCCGCGAGCCCCCATGCAATCGCCTTCATGGTGTCGCTGGTGCTGCTGCCGCCGAAGCTGATCAGCCCGTCGGCACCATGCGCTCTGATGGCCGCGCAGCCGGCAAGGACGATGGATCGGGGCGTGTGGGCCGTCGTCTTGCTGAAAATGTCCGCAACCGGATGACCAAGCGCCTCGCGCAAAGTGTCGATCATCTGCCGATTGGATGCGATGGCGGGGCCCGTCACGATCAGCGGCTTGCGCACGCCGTGCCGATCGAGCTCCGATGCGAGTGCCGCCAGTGCCCCCTTGCCATAGTGGACGTCGAGCGGCCGCTGTCCCAGGAAATGTTCTGCCATACGGCGCTACCATGCCTTTCATATCCGATCTTGATGTCTCCGGCTTCGGCATCGTGACCACGGTCTTGCCCCGCGCGGCGTCGTTTCTCGAGGGGCGGTGATCGAATCTGTTCGGGCCGACGCCCTTCATGACGCGCCGGAGCCCGGGGAAGGAGCCAGGAAACTGTCCGGCGCTCGCCAGCGAGCAGCGTGACACTATGCCTCCCACTGACGCCGCATTCGTAATTTATAATGCTACGAAATACGCAAATCGTCAATTGAAACTGCGGTTCGCTTAAGATATTGGCGATTCCGAATCCGGTTGGCCGGGCAAAATGCTTTAACGCTGAAAGAGGGAGAGGTGGCCCCGTGATGGGCTTGGATCACATTGATCTCACGAATCGCGTTGCGATTGTCACGGGGGGAACCCGCGGCCTCGGGCGGCGGATGGCCGAGGCTCTCGTTCGTTCGGGCGCAAGCGTCACCGTGTGCGGGCGAACTGCGCCGGAAGCGCTGCCTGACGGTCTGTCCTTCCGCACGGCGGATATTCGCGACCCCGATCAGGCCAAGGCATTGGTCGATGCAGTGGCCACAGAACATGGCCGTCTCGATATACTGGTCAATAACGCCGGGGGTTCACCCCATGCGCCCGCAGCCGAAGCAAGCCCCCGATTTTTCGATTCGATCCTCAAACTCAACCTCCATAGCGCGATGTACCTGTCGCAGGCTGCGTACGGACACATGAAGCGCGCGGGCGCGGGGAGCATCGTCAACATCGCCAGCGTTTCGGGTATTCGCCCATCGCCGATGACCGCCGCCTATGGCGCAGCCAAGGCAGGGCTGCTCAACCTCACGCAGTCGCTGGCGCAGGAATGGGGGCCGGACGGCATCCGTGTAAACGCCGTCATTGCCGGGCTGATGCAAACCGAAACGACCGAGGCGACCTATGGCGACGAAGAGGCGCAGGCCGCCGTAGCGCGTTCTATTCCGTTGGGGCGTATGGGTACGGGCGACGATGTCGCCGGGGCGGTCCTTTGGCTCTGTTCAAGCTACGCCGCGTGGGTCAGCGGCGCGCGTGTCAATGTCGATGGCGGCGGCGAGCGGCCCTATTTCCTCGATCTGGTGAAAGGTGATTGAAAGCGATGGGCGTCAAGGCTCTGGGATACATCGTCGTCGAAACGACAAAAGCAGCGGAATGGGACCAGTTCCTGACCGAATTTGTCGGCGCGATGCGCGCGGCAGGCGCTTCGGACGGCGCCGCCCTTTATCGGGTGGATGACCGGGTTTTCCGTTTCCGGATCGAGGAAGGGGCGCGCGAATGGTTTGTCGCGGCCGGCTATGAAGTGGCGGATCGAGCCGCGCTCGATAATCTGGCGGCAAAAATCGCCGCCGCGGGGCGCCCCGTCACATGGGCTGCCGCGGACGAAGCCGCGGGGCGCGGCGCCGAGGCCATGTTTCGCACGAACGACCCGGCCGGCAATGGGCTCGAGTTTTATTGTGGCGATGCACGGACCGACGAACCCTTTGTCTCACCGATTGGAGTACCCGGCTTCGTGACCGGGGAACTGGGGCTCGGCCACGCCGTATTTTCGGCGCCGAATTTTGACGAGACCATTGCGTTCCACTGCGACGTGATCGGTTTTCGCCAAACGGACATGCCGCGCTTCCAGCTGTTTGGTCCCGAAGGCCCTTCGATGGGTTTCGCCTTTCTCCACGCCGACAACGGCCGTCACCATTCGATCGCGTTCGGCGAAGGTGGCATCCCGCCTTCGGGCGCCGTGCACATCATGCTCGAAATGCCCACGCTGATCGAGGTCGGCAAGGCGCACGACCGGATGAAGCGTTTCGGCTATCCCGAGAGCGCCACGCTCGGCCGTCATGTGAATGACGAGACGACGGGCTTCTATGTCCAGACGCCGGGCGGCTTCGACCTTGAAATCGGCTGCGATAGCCTGGTGATCGACCCTGTCAGCTGGGAAACAACCCGGCATGAAGCGATCAGCGTCTGGGGTCATGAATGGGCCTGGCAGAAGGCCATGAAGGAACAGCAAGCCAAGGAACTACCGGGAGAACCGGCGTGAGCGCCCAGATCGTGAAGCCGGACAAGCGAATGAGCGCCGCCGACATCGTCGCGCAGCTCTCCGACGGGATGACCATCGGCATTGGCGGCTGGGGCCCACGGCGCAAGCCGATGGCGCTGGTGCGCGAGATTCTGCGTTCCGATCTCAAGGATCTGACCGTCGTCGCCTATGGCGGCGCGGATGTCGGCATGCTCTGCGCGGCGGGCAAGGTCAGCAAGCTGGTCTTTGCTTTCGTGTCGCTTGATGCGATCCCGCTCGAACCCTGGTTTCGCAAGGCGCGCGAAAGCGGCCAGCTCGAGGTGCTGGAAGTCGACGAGGGCATGTTCCAATGGGGGCTGAAGGCCGCGGCGTTCCAGTTGCCGTTTCTGCCCACCCGCGTGGGTCTGGGCACCGACCTCGCCGAGCTCGGCGGGCTCAAGACCGTTCAATCGCCATATGACGATGGCGAAACCCTGATCGCCATGCCCGCGCTCAGGCTCGACGCGGCGCTGATCCATGTCAACCGTTGCGACTGGCGCGGCAACGTGCAGCTGTTCGGCCCCGACGTCTATTACGACGAATGGTTCGCCAAGGCCGCGGCAAAGACCTATGTTTCGTGCGAGGAACTGGTCGACCGGATGGAAGACCACTACCCGGAAAACGCCCAGGCCAATCTGTTCGAGCGGTGCTTCGTCAGCGGAGTGGCCGAAATGCCGTGCGGCGCCCATCCAAGTTCGATGCCGCCGCACTATGGCTGGGACATGAAGGCGTTCAAGGCTTACGCCGACGCCGCAAGGGACCCCGGCGACTGGAATGCGGTGAGGGCCCGTTTCGTCGGCGCGTCCGAGGCCGAGTATCTCGCAACCTTTGGCGGAAAGGAGGCGGTTGCGGGACTCCCGCTGCCGATTTTCTGATGACCGATGTAACCCTGGCCGAACTCTGTATTTTTGCGTGCTCGGAAGCGTTCCGGGGCAATGGCGAGATTGTCGCGACCGGCGTGGGGCCGGTTCCGCGTGTTGCCGCTGGCCTTGCCAAGCTGACCCACAGCCCCGAACTGATGATGACCGACGGCGAATGCTTTCTGGTTGAACAGCCGGTGCCGATCGGGCCGCGCGATTACGACGACCGCAAGGCTGCCGGCTGGCTGCCCTTTTCACGCTTTTTCGACAGCGCGGTTTGGACCGGACGGCGCCATGCAATGGTCACGCCCACGCAATTGGACCGTTTCGGCCAGATCAACCTGTCGTTCATGGGTGGCACCTATCGGCAACCCAAAACCCAGATGCTCGGCGTGCGCGGATTTCCGGGCAACACCATCTATCACCCGAACTCCTTCTTTTTCGCCGCCCACGGGCCACGCGTGTTTGTGCCGGAAGTCGACATGATTTCGGGCGTGGGCTACAACCCGGCCAAGCGCGTGGCGAATGGCAATTATTCCGGCGTGGACTTGCGTGTGATCGTCACCAATTTGTGCGTGATGGACTTTGCTGGTCCCGAAAACGCGATCCGCGTTGTTTCGCTGCACCCTGGCGTGACGTTCGAAGAGGTGCAGTCCGCGACCGGGTTTGAACTGCATCGCGCCGACCCACTGCCCGAAACGCCGCTACCGGGACGGGATGAATTGGCGGTGATCGCCGACCTCGATCCGCACAATATTCGGGCCGGCGTAATCAAGGACAATCCGCCGGCCAGAAGGGCCGCGTGAGGGAGAGGATGTCATGAAGGATCTTGTCGAACCCCAAACGGTCGATATCGCCTATGAAACGGACGAGCCCGTCCGCTACGAGGTGGTCGATGCGGTGGCCTGGATCACGATGAACCGGCCGCAGTTCAACAACGCCCAGAACGGGCAGATGACCTACGCGCTGGACGATGCCTTCAACCGCGCGGTCAAAGACGATGCGGTGCGCTGCATTGTGCTTGCAGGCGAAGGCAAGCATTTCTCCGCCGGGCACGACATCGGCACGCCGGGGCGCGACTTGCACCATGAATTCGACAAACGGTTGATGCTGGCTCCCCACACCAACAAGCCGGCCGCCGAACTGCTCTATACCCGCGAGCAGGAACAGTATCTCGGCATGTGCCGCCGCTGGCGCGACATTCCGAAGCCCACCATCGCCATGGTGCAGGGCGCCTGCGTGGCGGGCGGACTGATGCTGGCCTGGGTTTGCGATCTGATCGTCGCCAGCGAGGACGCCTTTTTCCAGGATCCCGTGAACCCGCTGATGGGCATTCCCGGCGTCGAATATTTCGCTCACGCTTATGAACTGCCGCCGCGGGTCGCCAAGGAATTCCTGCTGTTGGGAGAGCGGATGAGCGCGAGCCGCGCCTATTCCTTTGGCATGGTCAACAAGGTGGTCCCGCGCGATGAGCTGCGCGAGGCCGTCGCTGCCTGGGCCGTCAAGCTTGCGGGGCAGAACCGGCTCGGCAACTGGCTGACCAAGCAGTCGGTCAACCATGTCGAGGAACTGCGCGGCAAGCGCGCGGCGATGGATGCCGTGTTCCACATGCATCATTTCGCCCATGCCCAGAATGATCTTGTCACCGGCAATTCGATCGCCGGGGTCAGCGGCAAATCGGCGGCAGCCGCGAACAAGGCCGGCAAGCCCTGATGGCAGACATGCTTGCCACCATATTGAATGAGCGGCTGGGTTGCAGGTTGCCGGTGATCCAGACCGCCATGGGCTGGATTGCCAAGCCGCAACTCGTGGCCGCAACGAGTAATGCAGGCGCCTTCGGTTTCCTGGCCACCGCGGTCATGCGTCCGCAGGAAGCGAGGGAAGAGATTGCAAGGCTTCGCGACCTGACGCCGCACAATTTCGGCGTGAACTTCCACAGCTTCCAGCCCGGCGCGGCAGAGATTGTCGAGATCATCCTCGCCAACAAGGATCGCGTGCGCGCAGTGAGTTTCGGTCGTGGCCCGGATGCGAAAATGATTGGCCGGTTTCGCGACGCCGGCATCCTGTGCATCCCCACTGTCGGGGCGGTGAAACATGCTCAGAAAATGGTCCAGCTGGGTTGCGAGATGGTCACCGTTCAGGGCGGCGAAGGCGGCGGCCACACCGGCGCGGTTCCGACAACCGTGCTTCTGCCGCAGGTGCTTGACGCTGTCGATGTGCCAGTCGTTGCGGCTGGCGGCTTTGCCGATGGCCGCGGACTGGCCGCTGCTCTTGCCTATGGAGCTGCGGGAATCGCGATGGGAACGCGCTTTTTGATGACCGCGGAAAGTCCGGTTCCGCAGGCGCCCAAGGCCGCCTACATCAAGGCGGGGACCGGGGACATTGCAGTTTCGACCAAGGTGGACGGCATTCCGCAGCGGATGATCCTGAACCCGCTGCTGAAGCGCATCGAGGCGTCGGGCAAGCTGGCCATGTGGAAGCGCGCGATGGAGGCCGGGCTGGAGATGAAGCGGCAGAACAAGATGAGCTGGAGCCAACTGCTTGCCACTGCGCGCGCGATGACCAGCCATGGCGAAATGCCCCTTGCGCAGGCCATGATGGCGGCGGCCGCGCCGATGATGATCCAGCGCGCGGTCGTTTCCGGTGATGCGGAGAACGGCCTGATGGCAACGGGGGTCGTTGCGGGCAGACTCAGCGACCTGCCGAGTTGCGCCGAGCTGCTCCAATCCATCGAAACCGAAGCGCGCGCGCGTATCGCCGCGCTTTGTGCGGGGAACTGAACCATGCCCATCACGACAGAAATCCGGGATCGGATCGCGGAGATTATTTTCGACGTGCCGCCGGTCAATGCCTTTGACAGCCAGACCTGGATGTCCTTGCCGGCGATCATAGCCACGGCAGCGGGCAATCCCGACGTCAATGTCGTGCTGATCCGCGCCGCTGAAGAAGCGCGCGGGTTTTGCGGCGGCGTCGACATCAAGGAGATGCAGGCACACCCCGAACGCATCACCGTGCTCAACCGCGGCAACTACCTCACATTCAAGGCGATCCGCGATGCGGAGATCCCGGTGGTCGTCGCCGCGCACAAGTTTGTGATCGGTGGCGGCATCGGCATCTGCGGCGCGTCGGACACGATCATTGCGGCGGATGATGCCTATTTCAGCCTGCCCGAGGTAGACCGGGGAGCGATGGGCGGCGCCAGCCACCTGTCGCGCATGTTGCCGCTGCACAAGGTCCGCGCCGCATTCTTCACCGGCGGCAATATCCCGGCGGAGGAAGCCTACCGGCTGGGCGCCGTCGAAAAGGTTGTGCCGCGTGCCGACCTCGTAGCCGAGGCCCGGGCCTTCTGCGCTGTCGTGGCTTCCAAGAGCCGCAAGGCGCTGGTGATCGCCAAGGAAGCCTTGAACGGCCTCGAGCCGCGCGACGTCGATCGCGGTTATCGCTGGGAACAGGGCTTCACGCTGGAAATGTACATGCACGAAGACAGCCAGAAGGCGCGCGACGCCTTTGTGGAAACCGGCAAGACGGCGACATTCTGAGATGGATCTGAATTATACGCCCGAACAGATAGCCTTCCGCGCCGAAGTGCGCGCCTGGCTGGAGGTGCATGTACCGAAGGAACCGCTCGTCACGCTGGAATGCCGAGAGGGCTTCGACCAGCATGTCGAATGGGAACGGACGCTTGCAAATGGCAATTGGGGCATGGTGACATGGCCCGAAGCCTATGGGGGGCGTGGGCTTGACCTGATCCAGTGGCTGATCTTCGAGGAAGAATATTTTCGCGCCGGTGGCCCCAACCGTGCCAACCAGAACGGCATTTTTCTGCTCGGTCCGACGATCATGGAGTTCGGCACCGACGAACAGAAGCGGCGCTTCCTCACTCCCATGGCCAAGGGCGAAGTCATCTGGGCGCAGGCATGGTCGGAACCCGGCGCGGGCAGCGACATGGCGGCCATTTCTTCAAAGGCAGTTCGGGACGGCGACCATTATGTGATCACCGGCCAAAAGACATGGAGCAGCCGCGCTGCCTTTGCAGATTGGGGTTTCGGCATCTTCCGCACCGATCCGGAGAGCAAGCGCCACAAGGGGCTGACGTTCATCCTGTTCGACATGAATACCCCCGGCATCACCCGCCGCCCGATCCGGCAGTTGCATGGCGATACCGGCTTTGCCGAACTATTTTTCGACGAAGTAAGGGTGCCGGTGGAGAATTGTCTGGCAGGTGAGGGGCAGGGCTGGAACGTGGCGATGGCGACAGCCGGATTTGAGCGCGGGCTGATGCTGCGCTCTCCGGGGCGGTTCCAGGCGACGGCCAAGCGGCTGGTGGAACTCTACCAAAAGCATGAAGCTCAAGCCTCCCCAGCCGCCCGCGAAGCCGTGCTGCAGGCATGGATGGCAGCACAAGCCTACGCCTACAACACATATGGCGTGGCGGCGAAGATCATGGCCGGCGGCAAGATCGGCGCCGAAGCAAGCCTCAACAAGATCTTCTGGTCCGAACTCGATCGCGCGATGCATCGTACCGCGATGCAATTGCTCGGCGCGGCGGCAGAGCTGAAACGGTTCGAAGACGGTTCGATCAATCCTTGGCTGGAGGGGTATATCTTTTCGCTTTCCGGCCCGATCTATGCGGGTTCGAACGAAGTGCAGCGCAACATCACGGCAGAACGCCTGCTTGGTCTGCCGCGGATTGGAGCAGGCTGATGGATTTTCGATTCAATGAGGACCAGTTGACGCTGGCTGAAACTGTCCGCGACTATCTGGCTGGCACGCACGGGCCGGAAGTCCTTCGGCGCCTCGATGCGGAAGGAGCGCGAGACCCTTCAATCTGGAACGGGCTTGTCGAAATGGGCCTCACCGGTTTGCTGGTGCCCGAAGCACAAGGCGGTCTGGGGATGGGGCTGGTCGAAGCCGCGCTGATTGCTGCAGAATGTGGTCGCGCCTGTTTGGCAGAACCCCTTGTGGATACGGCATTTGTCGGCGTTCCCTGGTTGCTCGGCAAGGGCGAAACCACCGAACTGGCGCGGATTGCGGCGGGCGAGGTCAAGCTGCCTTTGCCGCACGCGATCAATCCCTGGGTGGCTGATGGCGTTGGGCCTGCCCTTACCAGCGTGGACCCCCTCCGTATCCTTTCAGAAGGATCGGGTGGGGAAGATTCCAAATTGCTGGACCTCGCCGCGCTGATGTCCGCTGCGCAGTTGGTGGGCCTTGCTGATGCGATGCTGGGCCAGGCGGTGGAATATGCCAAAATCCGCACCCAGTTTGGCCAGCCCATCGGCGCGTTTCAGGCGCTGAAGCACCAGCTCGCTTCCTGCTCGGTCGCCATTGAATTTGCCAAGCCAGTTGTGTGGCGCGCAGCTGCAGCAATGGAGGACGGCCTTGCATCTGCCCCGGGGCATGTCAGCCACGCCAAGGTCGCGGCCACTGATGCCGCGATGCTTACGGCGGAAACCGCGATCCAGGTGCATGGCGCGATGGGCTACACCTACGAGGTGGATCTCCATTTCTGGATGAAACGCACATGGGCGCTGGCCGGAGCGTGGGGCAGCCGGGCTTTCCATCTAAAACGGGTGGACGAGGCAGTGCTGGGCGGCAGCCTCGCCATCGGCCCCGAACACACATTCGCTTAGAGGGAGCATCATGGCCGAAGCCTTTATCATCGACGCCGTGCGAACCCCCATAGGGCGCAAGAAGGGCAGCCTGGCTAGCGTCCACCCGGCGGATCTCGGCGCGCATCCGATCAAGGCGCTGATCGAGCGCACCGGGATCGATGCCAATCTGGTGGACGATGTGGTTTGGGGCTGCTGCGACACCATTGGCCCCCAGGCCGGCGACATTGGCCGCACGGTCTGGCTGGTAGCGGGCTTGCCGCAGCATGTGCCGGGCACGACCATCGACCGCCAGTGTGGCTCATCGCAGCAGGCACTGCATTTCGCGGCGCAAGGCGTGATGAGCGGGACGCAGGATCTGGTGGTTGCGGGCGGCAGCCAGGCAATGAACGCCATTCCGATTTCGGCGGCGATGCTGGCGGCGGAACCCTATGGCTTCTCAAATCCGTTCAACACGTCTCCCGGCTGGGTGGCGCGCTACGGCGATGGCATCCTCAACCAGATCAACTCAGCGGAAATGATCGCGAACAAGTGGGAACTGAAGCGCGAGGAGATGGAAGCTTTCGCCGTCGCCTCGCACGCGCGGGCGCAGGCGGCGTGGGATGCCGGATGGTTCGATGCCGAAACAGCCCCGATGGCTGAACTCGCGAGGGATGAGACCATCCGCGCGGGCACGACCCTGGAAACGCTGGCAGGCCTGCGGACGGTTCAGGAAGGCGGGATCATCACGGCGGGAATCGCCAGCCAGAATTGCGATGGCGCAGCGGCCATGCTGGTCGCTTCAGAACGTGCGGTAAAGGAGTATAATCTGAAACCCCGCGCACGCGTGCACCATATCTCGGTGCGGGCAGATGATCCGGTCTGGATGCTGACCGCTCCTATTCCCGCCACCGAATATGCGCTCAGGAAAGCGGGGATGACAGTCGACGACATCGATCTGTTCGAATGCAACGAAGCCTTTGCGTCGATCCCGATGGCATGGATGAAGCAGCTTGGTATCCCGCACGAGAAGGTCAATGTGCACGGCGGTGCCATCGCGCTGGGTCATCCGCTGGGTGCCACCGGCGCGCGGCTGATGACCACACTGCTGGGTGCGCTGGAACGCACTGGCGGGCGTTATGGTTTGCAGACCATGTGCGAAGGCGGCGGCCAGGCCAACGTCACCATTATCGAGCGGCTTTGATGCAGTCGGCGAGCGCCATCACCAATCTGCTTCACATCTATGCCGAGCGCATGGATGCGGGCGATTTCGATGGCGCGGCAGCCCTGTTCGCGAAGGCGCGGATCATGATGGCAAGAGGTGTCGAGATTGACGGAGCGGCGCTGGCCAGCCACTGGCGCGAATGGGTGCGCCTCTATCCCTGCGGCACACCGCGCACGAGGCACGTCGTCACCAACGCAATCGTCGCAGTGGACGAAGAAGCCGGCATCGCAAGCAGCCGCAGCTGTTACACCATATTCCAGCAGACCGAGACCTTGCCGCTGCAGGTGATCTGCGCCGGACGCTATCATGACGATTTTGTGCGCGAAGACGGCATCTGGCGCTTTTCTGCGCGCGACTATTCGCTGATCGATCTTGTCGGAGACCTTTCGCAGCACCTGTTGCAGCCTGTCCCGGCACCCGAAATTTGAAGGAGAACGACGTGGGCATCTGCGACAACCGTACAGTCATCATCACCGGCGCCGCCGGAGGGCTGGGCCGCGCCTATGCGCTGGCGTTCGCGGCCGAAGGTGCGAATGTGGTGGTCAATGACATCGGCACGTCGCTGGGCGGTGACGGACGCGACACGAGCGCCGCCGACGCGGTGGTAGCCGAAATCAACGGCAGCGGCGGCCGGGCCATCGCCAATTATGAGGACATCACCGACTGGGATGCTGCCAAGCGCATCGTTGATGCCGCGATCGGGGCGTTTGGTGACCTGCATGTCGTCGTCAACAATGCGGGCATCGTGCGCGACCGCATGTTCGTTTCGGCCACGGTGGAGGAATGGGACGCGACCATGCGCGTCCACCTGCGCGGCCATTTCTGCATCACCCGCCATGCCGTCGCCTACTGGCGGGCCAAGCAGAAAGAGGGCCGCGATCCCGACGCGCGCATCATCAACACATCGTCGGGCGCGGGGCTTCAGGGCAGCATCGCGCAGGCTGCCTATTCAACCGCCAAGGGTGGTATCGCCGCCCTGACGCTCGTGCAGGCGGCCGAACTGGGCCGCTACGGCATCACTGCCAACGCGCTCGCCCCCTCGGCCCGCACGCGGATGACCGAACAGGCCTTTGCCGAAAAGATGGCGACGCAGGGTTCGGCCTTTGACGTGATGGACCCGGCCAACGTCGCGCCTGCGGTCGTCTGGCTCGGCAGCGCGCAGAGCGCCGATGTAACCGGCTGCGTGTTCGAACTCGAAGGCGGCAAGATCATGCTGGAAGACGGCTGGCGCGAAGGTCCGTTCGTGGACCAGCAGGCCCGCTGGGAACCGGCCCAGGTCGGCGGCGTGGTCGAAAGGCTGCTGGCCGAGCGGGTTCCCCCGCGCAAGGTATGGGGCACGGCCTGACTATGGAATTCGCCTTCTCCGACGAACAGGCGATGATCGCCGAGACGGTTCAGGCCTTCTTCCGCGAGAACGCAACCTCCGAACGCACGCGCGAGGCCATGGCAGCCAAAGGCATCGACCGCGAGCTGTGGTCGGACTTCTGCACCGAACTGGGCCTGTCGGGCGTCGGCCTGCCCGAAGAGCATGGCGGTGCCGGCCTTGGCATGGTCGAATTCGCCATCGTCGCCGAGGCTGCGGGGGCGTGGGTTGCCGCCCTGCCGCTGCTGGGCCTTGCCACGGCCGCGCGCGCCATCGCGGCGGGCGGCAGCGAGGCACAGAAGGCCGAATGGCTGCCGAAGCTCATTTCCGGCGAAGCCATCGCCGCTTGCGAGGGCGCCCCTGGGCTGGCCGAGGATGGCGGCCGCCTGACTGGCGCGATCACCCCCGTGCCCTATGGCGCGCTGGCCGATGTCTTCGTCTTTGTTGCCCCGGGCAAGGCCTGGCTGGTGCGCGGCGATGCGGTTGGCGTCGGCGTCACCCCCCAAGTCACCATGGACCAGACCCGCCCCTTCGCCACGGTGACGCTGGACGGCGCAAAGGCGGAGCCGCTGGCCGATGCCGCGGCCGCCATCGCCGCGGTCCACGCCGGGGGCTGGATATGTCTTGCGGCAGAAGCGCTTGGCGGGGCGCAGGCGACGCTGGACCGCACCGTGGCCTATTCGCGCGAGCGCGTGCAGTTCGGCCGGGCGATCGGGTCGTTCCAGGCCTACAAGCACCGTCTTGCCGACATGATGGTCGACATCGAACAGGCCCGATCCGCCGTCTACTGGGCGGCCTGCGCGGTGAACGAAGGCAGCGACGAGGCGGAACTGGCGCTCCATGCGGCAAAATCCTTCTGCGCCGACACCTATCACATGTGCGCGGGCAACATGATCCAGCTGCACGGGGGCATCGGTTTTACCTGGGAGCATGACGCCCACCTCTTCTTCAAGCGCGCCCGCTCGATCCTGACAATGCTGGGCGACGGGCAGTGGCATCGCGAACAGGTGGCGAGGCTGATCATGGGAGCGGCGGCATGAAGCTGGGATTTTCCGCGGCGGACGAAGTCTTCCGCGCCGAATGCGCCGCATGGTTGCAGGCGCAGATGGCCGGGCCGTTTGCCGACATTCGCGGCATTCCGAACCTGTGCGATGCGATCCCGCGCCGCAAGGAATGGGAACAGCAACTGGCGGCGCACAAATGGTCTTGTATCGGCTGGCCCGAGGAATGGGGCGGTCGCGGCGCCACGCTGGCGCAACAGGTGATCTTTGCCGAGGAATATGCCCGCGCCGGTGCGCCGAACCGGATCAACCATATCGGCGTGGAGCTCGCCGGGCCGACGATTCTGGCCTTCGGCAGCGAGGAGCATAAGGCGAATTACCTGCCTGGTATTGCGGCGGGAACGCACATCTGGTGCCAGGGTTATTCCGAACCGAACGCCGGATCCGACCTTGCCAATGTGAAGACGAAGGCACGGCTCGAAGGCGATGAATGGGTGGTGAATGGCCAGAAGGTCTGGACGAGCCTGGCCCACTATTCCGACATGATCTTTGTCGTCGCGCGCAGCGAGGAGGGATCGAAGGGGCCGAAAGGCATTTCGTTCCTGCTGATGGACATGGACCAGCCCGGCATCGAGGTCCGCCCGATCCGCCAGATCAACGGTGAGGCCGAGTTCAACGAGACCTTCCTCACCGACGCGCGCTGCGCGGCGGACGCCATGCTGGGCGCGCGCGGCGAGGGCTGGAAGGTGGCGATGGCGCTTCTCGCCTTCGAACGCGGCGTCTCCACGCTGGGCCAGCAAATGCAGTTCCGCAACGAACTGGACGCGGTGATCGACGCTGCCCGCGCCAATGGCAAGGCGAGCGATCCGGTCGTTCGTCAACGCATCGCTCGGGCGGAGATCGGTTTGCGCCTGATGCGCTATGGCGCGCTGCGTATGCTGTCGGGTACCGATCCCACAGTGATCGATGGCGCTGCCTTGACCTACAAGATCCAGTGGGCCACCTGGCGGCGCGATCTCGGCGAACTGGCGATGGACGTGCTGGGACAGGCAGGGGAAATCGCCGCAGGCGATCATTACGCCTGGGGGATGCTGCCCAACATGTATCTCTATAGCCGCTCGGACACGATCTATGGCGGCACCAACCAGATCCAGCGCAACCAGATCGCCGAGCGCGGCCTCGGCTTGCCGCGCGAGCCGCGAGGCGACCTGTGACCCAAATCGAACGACGAGGTGACCTGTGACCGTTCCTGTTCCCGCCTATCCCGCTCCGCTCGGCATGCTGAAGGACAAGACGGTGGTCGTCACCGCCGCAGCCGGCACCGGCATCGGCTTCGCCGTGGCCAAGCGCGCTGCGGAAGAAGGCGCAACCGTGTTGATCAGCGACTTTCACGAACGACGGCTTGGCGAGGCGGCGGAGCGGATCGCCGCCGAAGTCGGGTGCCAGCGCCCCGCGACCTTTGTCTGCGACGTGACCAGCGACGACCAGGTGCGGGCGCTGCACGATGCATCGCTGGCTGCGCTCGGCCGGGTGGACGTGCTGATCAACAACGCCGGACTGGGCGGGGAGGTCGACGTGGTCGACATGACCGACGAGCAGTGGGGCCGCGTGCTTGACGTAACGCTTACCAGCCTGTTCCGCATGACGCGCGCCTTCCTTCCGGCGATGTATGCGGCGAAATCCGGCGTGATGGTCAACAACGCCTCGGTGCTGGGGTGGCGCGCGCAGAAGGGGCAGGCGCACTACGCCGCCGCCAAGGCGGGCGTCATGGCCTTCACCCGCTGCTCCGCGCTGGAAGCGGCCGATCATGGCGTGCGGATCAACGCGGTTGCGCCCAGTCTTGCGATGCATCCGTTCCTCGCCAGGGTGACGACCGAAGAGCGGCTTGCCGAACTGGTCAAGACCGAAGCCTATGGGCGCCCCGCCGAGGTGTGGGAGGTGGCCAATGTGATGTTGTTCCTCGCCAGCGACCTTTCGTCCTACATGACGGGCGAGATCGTGCCGGTCTCCAGCCAGAGGGCCTGACAATGGCGATGATGTTCGAAAAGCCCGCCGACCTGATGGGCAAGGAAGGCACCGCTCTGGGTCCCACAGAATGGCTCGCAATAGAGCAGGACAGGGTCGATGGCTTTGCCGATGTCACCGGCGATCATCAATGGATTCACGTTGACGTGGACAAGGCTAGGGATGGCCCGTTCGGTGGCACGATCGCCCACGGCTATCTGACCATGAGCCTGGTCAACCACTTCCTGCCCGAACTGATCGAAGTGCGCGGATTTGCCCATGCCGTAAATGTCGGCGCGGATCGCTTGCGGTTCCTCAATCCGGTCAAGGTCGGCAGCCGGATACGCGGCAGAGGCGAAATCATTTCTGTCGAAGAAGTCAAAGGCGCGATACAGTCGGTCGTTCGCGTGACGATCGAGATCGAAGGGCCAGACGGTCAACCGGTCGACAAGCCCGCTCTGGCGGTCGATACCATCAGCCGATACTTCCCGGAGTGATCGCGATGCCCGATCCGGCACGGATGGAAACGGCAGTGCATGACTATGTCGCGGCCTTCGATCGGAATGATCCGGCGGCCGTGGCGGCGCTCTTTGCCGAAAACGCGACGGTGGAGGATCCGGTGGGAACTGCTCCCCATGTCGGACGTGAGGCAATTCTCGCATTCTATACGGCTTCGATGCAGACCGGGGCGAAACTGAAGCTGGAAGGGCCGATCCGCCTTTGCGGTGACTACGCCGCGTTCCCGTTTTCCGCGAATATCACGCTCGATGGCAAGGACCTGCACGTCGATGTGATCGACACGTTCCGTTTCGATCAGAATGACCAGATCACCGAGATGCGGGCCTATTTCGGCCCGGCCAATATGCACGGCTTTAGCTGAGAGGATCAGACATGCGCGAAGCAGCCATCATTTCAACCGCCCGTACAGGGGTTGGCAAGGCCTATCGCGGCGCCTTCAACGATACCGAGGCGCCGGTACTGTCCGCCCATGTGGTCAACGCGGCGGTCGAACGCGCCGGCATCGATCCGGCGCGCGTGGACGACGTCTATCTTGGCGTCGGCAACCACTGGAATACGCAGAGCTACAATCTTGGCCGGCTGACCGTCCACGCCTCGAATCTGCCCGACACGACCGGCGGCTTTACCCTCGACCGGAAATGTTCCTCGGGCCTCAACGCCATCGCGCTCGCGGCGCGCGGCATCATGTGCGATGAAATCGACGTGGCGGTGGCTGGAGGCATGGAAAGCATCTCGCTCACCCTCAACAAGCACACGCCTGCGTTCCGCAACCGCTCCGAATTCGTCAAGGCGAGCGATCCCTATGCCTATATGGCAATGATCGAAACCGCGGAGATCGTCGCCGAACGCTACGGTGTCAGCCGCGAGGAGCAAGACCGCTTTGCCGCATTTTCGCAGCAGCGCGCAGCTGCCGCGCAGGAGGCCGGTAAGTTCGACGATGAAATCGTGCCGATCACCGTGACCAGGGCGCTGTTCGACAAGGAAGGCAACGAGACCGGCAAGGAAGAGGTGACGCTCGCGACGGACGAAGGCGTTCGCGCCGGGACGACCTATGAGGCGCTCGCGGGCCTGAAGCCGGTATTCAAGAACGGTCAGGTCGTCCAGGAAGGCAGGCATGTCACGGCGGGCAACGCCAGCCAGCTTTCAGACGGCGCCTCGGCCCAGGTGCTGATGGACCTTGCCACGGCGCGTGCCGAGGGGCGCCCTGTCCTGGGCATCTATCGCGGCTTTCAGGTGGCAGGTTGCGGCGCAGACGAAATGGGCATCGGCCCGATGTTCGCCATCCCCAAGCTGCTCGACCGCGCGGGGTTGAAAATCGGTGACATCGGCCTGTTCGAGATCAACGAGGCCTTCGCCAGCCAGGCAGTCTACTGCCAGCAAAAGCTGGGCATCGATCCCGAGAAGCTCAACGTCAACGGCGGTGCCATTGCCATCGGTCATCCTTTCGGCATGACGGGGTCGCGCCTCGTCGGCCACGCGCTGATCGAGGGCAAGCGGCGCGGCGTGAAATATGTTGTTGTTTCCATGTGCGTGGCGGGCGGGATGGGCGCCGCCGGCTTGTTCGAAGTGGCTTGAGGGACCACGCGATGCCCGCGCTCGATCCCTTGCCGCCGACCATCCCTCATCTGGCAGAAGCTGCTGCCGCGCGTTGGGGCGATGCCCCGGCGGTGCTCGAGGGAAGTGAAATATGGAGCTTCGCCGAACTGTGGAGCCGCAGTCGAGCCGCGGCTTCGGCGCTGATCGCACGCGGCGTCGTCCCCGGCGACCGCGTGGCGATCTGGGCTCCCAATTCGCGGGAATGGATCGTCGCCGCGATCGCGGTAATGACCACCGGTGCGGCAGTGGTCACGCTCAACACCCGGCTGAAGGGGCGTGAGGCCGGAGATATCCTGCGCCGCACCAGATCGCGCCTGCTGTTCACGGTCGAGGACTTTCTGGGCATCGATTATCGCTCGCTGATCGCGGGTGAGGAGTTGCCGGCGTTGACCGGCGCCATCATGCTCGACAGCGGATTCGATGCCTTTGCCGCACAAGGCAAGGGGGCGGACGATCCGGCGGTGGACGCCGCACTGGCCTGCATCGACCCGGATACCATTTCGGACATCCTGTTCACCAGCGGCACGACCGGTAGCCCCAAGGGCGTGTTGATGACCTATGGCCGGGTCTTGCCACAGGCGGCTGTCTGGTCGGCCAATACGGGACTGCGCGAAGGGGATCGCTACCTCATCGCCAATCCGTTCTTCCATTCCTTCGGGATGAAGGTCGGATGGGTCGCATGCCTTATCGCCGGCGCGGTCGCCATGCCGACGCCGCAGTTCGACGTGGCGCAGGCCATCGAGCTGATCGAGCGCGAACGGGTGACCTTCATGCCGGGGCCGCCGACCATCTTCCAGATGCTGCTGGCCGAGCTGGACAAGCGGCCCTGGGACTGCTCGTCGCTGCGCGGCGGGGCAACCGGCGCCGCTTCGGTGCCGCCCGCACTGGTCGATCGCATCCGCCGGGATCTTGGCATGGCGGATATCATCACCGCCTATGGCATGACCGAATGCGTGAATATCACGACCTGCGTTCCCGGTGACAGCGCCGAGACGATCGCCACCACTTGCGGCACTGCGTTTCCGGGCAACGAAATTCATATTGTCGATGATGCAGGCAACACATTGCCTTGCGGCGAGGCCGGCGAAGTACTGGTGCGCGGGCAGGGGGTCATGCTGGGTTATCTCGACGACCCGGTTGCCACCGCCGAGGCGATCGATGCCGATGGCTGGCTGCATACCGGCGATATCGGCACCCTGGACGAACGCGGCTATTTGCGCATTACCGATCGCAAGAAGGACCTGTATATTTCGGGTGGGTTCAATGTTTATCCGGCCGAGGTCGAGAAGCTGCTGGCCGAACATCCAGCCATCGGCATGGCCGCGGTGATCGGCGTTCCCGACGAGCGTATGGGTGAAGTTGGCCGCGCGTTTGTCGTGCTGCGCCCCGGCGCGACCGCGACGGAGACCGACCTTGCCACCTGGGCGCGCGAGAATATGGCCAATTACAAGGTGCCAAGAAGTTTCGTTTTCGTCCCCGATCTGCCGCGCAATGCATCGGGCAAGGTGCTCAAGACCGAACTGCGCAAGTGCTGATGGACCGGGTTCGGTTGTCCTGGCCAGGGCGGAACTCATTTCCGCAGGCATGCATCACGCTACGGCAGCGGGATCGTGCAGGCCGGCGCCGGAGCTGAAGCGGACCCGTCCGGCAGTTCGCGCATCACCGATTGGGAGACCATCCGATGGACAAGAGGCAGGAGCTTTGCGGCACAGACAAATCGAGGCAGCGGTCGCGACTGACATCGCTGGCCGTGGCTGCGGCGCTGGTCGCAACCGGAGCTTCGGCCGCGCACGCCGCAAGCGGGCCGCAGTCACGAAAGTGCCTTGGCTTGCCGGAGGCCAAAGTTGCCATCCAGACTTATGTGTTCATGGGCGAACTGATGCAAATCAAGTTGCCGCCGGGGTCCGACAGCCTGCCGCCGATGAAGAAGTTCGAGAAGCTGGGCTGGCTGTTCAGCGGCGCGGCCCGGCAACCCACGCCTGCGGATGTCGATGCGGTCTTCGCCACGATCCGCCAGATCGGTTATCGCAACATCGAGGAGTCCTCGTTCACCGGCCAATTCACGTCAGACGATTATGCGGCGCTGCTCAAGCGCTCCGGGTTGCGCGCTGTGGCGAGCCACGAAAGCCTGGAGGCCGCCAGGTGGGAACAGACGCTGGCCAAGGCCAAGACTGCCGGCCAGAAACTCGTCGGATCGGGAAGCTGGGGCAGTCCGGGCCCGGACACTCTGGAGCATGTGCTGGCTACCGCTCGCATGCTCAACGAGCGCGGCAAGGCCGCCGCGGATCAGGGGCTTGTTTTCTACATCCACAACCATGCCGGGGAGTTCACCAGCCGCTTCCCCTATGACCATGGCGACGGCAAACCGGTGATGACCAGTGCGTGGGAAATTGTCGCTGCCAACACCGACCCACGATATGTCAGCTTCGAATTGGACGTCTATTGGGCAAGGGAAGCATTCGGTCTCGGAAACACTGAGGAATTGCTAGATTTCCTGAAAAAGTACCGCAGCCGGATCGTGCTGCTGCACATGAAGGATACCGCACCGAGCGGTGTTGTTGCCGATCTGGGGGCCGGGACGACAGACTGGCGGGCCGTGGTCCATGCGGCGGGGCCGGGTATCCGCTACTATGTCTATGAATTCGATCTGCCCGAAAATCCGATGCGGGCGGCGCAGGTCGGCTTTGAATATCTCACTTGCCGCAAGGCCGGCGGCCGCTGAAGCCCGAGAATGATGAAACATCACAATATGACGAATCAATCACAATTTGACATAAAATCGGCAATGGGCCATGGTTCTGGCTGAAATTGCGAGAGCGAGATTGATGTCTATCACCACGGAAACAGAGCCTGCCCGTCGCCATTCGGACGGGAATAATTTCCTGCTGGAAGCCCTCGGCAGGATTGCCTTCATTCGCGCATTCGAGACCGAGGCACTGGAACTGACCCGGACGAGTCCGCCGGTGATCCAGGGGTCGGTGCATCTTTGTGCGGGACAGGAGGCGGTGCCGGTCGGCGCCATGGCGGCCCTGCACGATGATGATCAGGTCGTTTGCACCTATCGAGGGCACGGCTGGGCGCTGGCGAGCGGCGTCGATGCCTATGGCGCGATGGCGGAACTGTGCCATCGAGCGGACGGCGTCAATGGCGGCCGCGGCGGGTCGGCCTATATGATGGCTCCGCACACGCGATTCATCGGCGAAAACTCCATCGTTGGCGCGGGCACGACGATCGCATGCGGTGTTGCACTGGCGAACCTGGCCGCCGCCAACGGGCGGGTCGTCATTGTCACCATCGGCGATGGTGCGATGAACCAGGGGGCGGTTCACGAGGCCATGGCCTTTGCTGCGGCGCGAAGCCTGCCCGTGATCTTCGTGGTCGAGAACAACGGCTGGTCGGAACTCACCGCGACGTCCGAGATGTTCAAGGTGGATCGCCTTGCCCAGCGGGCGAGGGGCTATGGCATTCCATCCGCAACCGTGTCCGGGGTCGATCCTGTCGCCATCAGGGACAGTATCGCGGCGGCAGCCGAGCAGGCACGGCAAGGTGGCGGCCCCAGCCTGATCGAGTTCAAGGCTCCCCGTCTTTGGGGGCACTATAATCGCGATATCGAACATTATCGTTCCAAAGCCGACCGCGCCGCGGCGGAGGCCAATGATCCGCTGCTTGTCATCTCGACCAAATTGCTCGAATCCGGGATCGGGCAGGATCAGATCGACGCCCTGATCGCAGCCGAAGCCGAACGTGCAAAGGCGATCGCTGCCGCTGCCGTCACTGGTCCCGAACCCGACCCGGCCTCGGCCCGCGACCATGTTGTCAAGGCGGTCACGGCGCATCAGCCGCGTGCCATCGAAACCAGAACCATGTCCTATATCGAGGCGGTCAACACGGCGCTGGCCACCGAATTGCGCGCAGACGAGAAAGTGGTGTTTTTCGGCGAGGACGTTGGCAAGGCGGGCGGCATCTTTGCGGCTGCCCGAAATCTTCAGCGCGAGTTCGGCGCCGACCGCGTATTCGATACGCCCATCGCGGAAAATGCGATCCTCGGTTCGGCGGTGGGTGCCGCAATCAGCGGAATGCGGCCGGTAGCCGAGATCATGTGGGCCGATTTCGTGTTCGTGGCGCTCGACCAGATCGTCAATCAGGCGGCGAATGTGCGATACCTGACATCCGGGCAATCGCAGGCGCCGCTCACGGTCCGTATGCAGCAGGGCGCGACGCCGGGATCCTGCGCGCAGCACTCGCAATCGATCGAGGCGCTGTTCGCGCATATCCCGGGGCTACACGTCGGCGTTCCCTCAAATGCCAACGATGCCTATGCCATGCTTCGCGCGGCGATCCGCAACGACGATCCCTGCATCGTGATCGAAGCGCGCTCGCTCTACCAGATCAAGGGCGAGGTGACGCTGACCGAGGAGGCCGAAGGCGTCGGCGGCGCCAGGCTGGCCCGCGAAGGGCGCGATATTGCCATTCTCAGCTGGGGCACGATGGTGCCGCGCGCTCTGGAAGCCGCAGAGCAGCTTGCCGGGCAGGGGATTGACGCAGGGGTCCTCGATCTCCGCTGGATCGCGCCGCTGGACTTCGCCGCGGTCGTCGCTCTGGTGGAGCAATGCGGCGGCAAGGCACTGGTCGTCCATGAAGCCGTGCAGACCGGCGGATTCGGCGCCGAACTGGGCATGCGGATCGTCGAGCATTTCGGCAAGCTCGGCCGCGCCGTGCGGGTGGAGCGTCTGGCGACGCCCGATGTCCGGGTTCCGGCTTCGCCGACGCTGCAGGCTGCGCTTCTCCCGAATGTTGGCAGCATAGCGGCGCGCGCGCGCCAAATGTGCGGTTGAGAGCCAGGCCGGCCGGCATTACGCAAAGAGAATGAAAATCATGCCCGAGCTGCTTCCTGAAACCGGAGGATTGCCCAAGTGAAAAGCCAGGACTTCAACGACGGATGGAAGGTGTCCGTCAGAGGCTCGATGTTCGAAAGAGGGACGGCCGAAGTTTCGGACGTGAACCTGCCCCATGATGCCTTGCTGACGACCGGGCGATCAGGCGACGATGGCGACGCGCATCTCAGCTACTATCGCGAAGGAACCTGGCAATATACCAGGGCGCTGGATGTGCCCGCGGATTGGGCCTCCCGCCGGATCACGCTGCTGTTCGAAGGTGTGTATCGCGACGCGATGGTCTATGTGAACGGGGCGTTCGCGCGGCAATCGGCCAATGGCTATCTGCCGTTTCATGTGCCGCTAGACCCCTATCTCTGCTATGGCGCGACGAACGAAATCCTCGTCGAAGCCCAGGTGCACAGCGATTCCCGCTGGTACAGCGGCGGCGGCATTTATCGCCCGGTCCGTCTGCTGATTGGCGATCTGGTGCATGTTGCCCCATCGGGTATCAGGGTTTCGACCCCCTTTGCCGACGCCGACCTTGGCTGCGTTCAGGTGATCACGCCCATCGTCAATGCATCGCCGGTGACCCAGCGCGTCGACCTTGTGGTCGAAATCCGCGATCAGGATGGGCGCGTCGTGGGATCGGAAACCAAGCCGGTCACCGTTCTCGCCGGCGAAACCGCTCAGTCCCGGACGCGTTGCTTCGTCAAGGAGCCACGGCTCTGGAGTGCGGAAGCTCCCAACCTCTATTCTGCGCACGTCACGCTGCGCACGCCGGACGGGCAGCACGACGACGCGAGCACCCGTTTTGGAATGCGCACGGTCTCGCTGGACGCGGTGCGAGGTCTGCGGATCAACGGCGAGGTGGTCAAGCTCCGGGGCGCGAGTCTTCATCACGACCACGGCATTTTGGGCGCGGCGGAGTTCGAACGCTCTGCCGAGCGGCGCGTCGCGACACTGAAGGCTGCCGGTTTCAACGCGATCAGATCGGGCGGCCATTCGACCAGCCGGGCCATGCTGGATGCGGCGGACCGTCACGGTCTCTATGTTCTCGATGAGACATGGGACATGTGGCACATGTCGAAGACCACCGACGATTATTCGCGGCGCTTCGAGAAATGGTGGCAGGAAGACATCGATACGCTGGTTGCGCGCGACTTCAATCACCCGAGCGTGATCGGCTATTCGATCGGCAGCGAGATCATCGAGATCGGCACCCGCCATGGCGCCCGGATGAGCCGCCTGATCGCCGAGCGTTTTCGCGAACTGGACCCGTCCCGTTTCCTGTCAAACTCGATCAATGCCGTGATGAACATGTGGGTCAATGTGCCCGACGAGCCGGCGGTGTCGATGGAGATGCTGGCGCCCGCCCCGGCTTCCGGCGACACGGACGACGCCCAGACGGCGCCTGCTGAATCGGGCGACGCGGAAGCGGATAACAGCTTCAACGCAACGGCCAAGTTCATGCAGGCCATCAGCGCCCTGCCGGCGGTCGGACAGCGGCTGATCGAAGCGGCCAGCACCACCGACGTGTTCGGCCTGAACTATGGCCATGTGCGGGTTGCGATCGACAAGGACGCCTTCCCGAACCGCGTGATGCTGAATACCGAGACCTTTCCGGCGAGCATCGCCGAATCGTGGCAGGTCGTGCGCGACAATCCCCAGGTCATCGGTGATTTCACCTGGGCCGGCTGGGACTATCTGGGCGAGCCCGGTGTCGGTCGCCCCATCTATCCCGGTGAGCCCGATACATTTACCGCCCCCTGGCCGTGGCTGACGGCGCATTGCGGCGACATCGACCTGGCGGGACGGCGGACCCCCATCTCCTACTACCGCGAAGTCGTATTCGGGTTGGACCAAGGCCCCTATATCGCGGTCCAGAACCCGTTTCGCCGCGACCATCCGGTACGCCCACAGGCCTGGACCTGGACGGATTCGCTCGCCAGTTGGACCTGGGATCTGGAGCAAGGCTCGCCAATTACCGTGGAAGCCTATGCCGACGCCGACGAAATTGCCTTCCACGTCAACGGCGTGGAAGCCGCGCGCGGGGTCGTCGGCGCTGAACTTCCTTATTTTGCGAAGGCCGATGTTCCTTATTCGCCGGGGACCGTCGAGGCCGTCGCGATAAAGGGCGGCGTCGAGGTCGGGCGCTGCGAACTTCAGTCAGCAGGTGCGGTCGCCCGGATCGGATTGAGCGCGGACCGGAAGGCGATCGCCGCCAACTCTCAGGAACTCGTCTATATCGAGATCAGTCTGGAGGATGCGTCCGGACGAACCAATACCGCGTCAGACGCGAACGTGGCCGTCGCGATCGAAGGGCCTGCCAAGTTGCAGGGGCTGGGATCGGCAATTCCGAGAACCGAGGAGGCCAGCCCCTTCCTTGGCGATAACTGCCTCACCTATCGGGGCCGGGCGCTGGCCGCGGTGCGCTATTGCCCAGCGCAGGGAGATGCACCCGAGGGGCAGAGTGTAAAGGTCAAGGTGTCCTGTGGCGACCTGCCGGCGTCGGTGATCGAACTTATGATAACGTAGGAATCAAATATCCCGGACCGACCGTTCGATCCGGGATATTTTGAGAGTCAGTCGCGCCAAACTCAGCGCGCGCGGGTCAGGATGGCCGCCTGATCTTCGTCCATCAACTGGTCGATGAAGCTGCGGTCATAACCGACAGGGCGGCTGAAGAAGACCGAACGGAAATCGAAGCTGTCGGTGAATTCGCGCGCGACCGGCTCGTCACTCAGAATTTCCGACATATCAAGGCCGATGCGATCGACAACGGGCTGCAGTTTTGCAGTGTCGATATTGTATACCCGCGCCGCATTTTCGCCGAGGATCAGTCGCACCTCGTTTTCCGGCACGCCCTTGAAGATCAGCCGCAGCCACTCACGCGTGTTGGGCCAGCAACCCTCGATATGCGGATAGTCGGCACTGAACATCATGTTGTTGACGCCGATCTGGTGACGCAAGCCGACTTCAAACGGCTTGAGCATGTGCGATACGGCACAATTGCGCAGCCAATATTCAGTCGGGCGAAGTTTGGGCAGGGCGAATGCCTCGTCTCCGAAACGCAGTTCGTCAAATCGGGCTTCGAGATGCGCGAGGGTCGGGGCAACCCATTCGGTCCGGAGCTCGGAGAAGGTAACGCGCAGGCTGGGGTAGCGATCGAACACCCCGGACATGATCAACTGCCACAGCGGACGACGACCGGGATCGTAAAAGATGTTACCGTCTTCCGCCATGTCGGGGAAGCCCGTCTCGACATCGTTCCTTTCTTCCATCGCCTCGAACATGACACCTTGCGGATGAAGGTGGCCGATATGGATGCTGACCGGAAGGTCATGGTCGGCACAGGCAGCCCAGAAGGGTTCCCAGGCCGGATCGGTGAAGGGCGGCTGGTTATTTTCAAGACCGGGGAAACGCGGCGTGTTGACCGCGATCATGCCCGACTTCTTGGCGAACTCGATCTGTTCGATGCAGGCCGACATGTCGGGCCAGGGTTCGGTCTGGCCGATGCCCAGGAAGCGATCGGGCGCGTTGCTGCAGAAATCGGCCAGCCAGCGGTTCTGGGCACGAACCCCCGCAGCGCGATACTCGGCGGAAACTGCGCGATTCATGTTCGAGAAATACATGCCGATCGATGCAGGATCGCCGGGGAAGATGATTTCGGCGGCAAACCCTTCGCTGTCGAGATCGGCGAGGCGCCGTTTCGGATCCCAGAGACCCTCCTTGACCGCCGCCGGCGCTTCATTCTTCGGATCAACCGCCGCGATCGTGGCCGGATCCTTGGCCATCGGCCAGGTCTCCTTGACGAAAATCTCGCATTGTTCGAGCAGGTCGGCGACCCCGTCACGGTATTTTTCTTCGAGCAGCGACGCATATTCCGACGGATTTGGTCCGGCATGATTGTCCGACGAAATCATCAAAACCTTTGGCATCCCAACCACTCCTCTTCCCAAAACTTGATCATGCGAATGGCCGAGCCCGTGCCGAGGCTCTGCCCGCATTAACGGCGATCGAATCCAGCGATGCTCTGGCGAAGTCGATGCATCGATTCGACTAACGAGAACTCTTATCATATTACGTTATGTGTGGTCAATGTGTTCCATGACAATCGAGCCGGCGCAAGCTTGCCGTCCCTTTCCTCGCAAAGCGACCGTGCAAGCTGCCAAAAGTGTCCGGCAAGTCCGGCTCGCTTTGTGCGGTTTCGCGAGGGAGTTTAAGACGGGCAGCGGTCCCAACAAGGTGGTGCAGCTTGACACGCCGATGTGTCAAGTCCTATCGACTGGGGCGAGTCTTGCAAGACAGGTGATGGGAGAATTACTATGGTCCAGGTGGATGAATCTCGGCTCAAGCCGAACGGAGAGTTTCGTTTTGCCCGGGGCTGGTTCATTGTGGCTTCGGCCAGCGACATCACGCCCGACCGCTCCCACAGGCTCTTTTTTTTCGATCGCAAGATGGTGGCGTTCCGCAATCCCGATGGCAGCGTCGCTGTTCTCGATGCTGTCTGCCCGCACATGGGCGCCGAACTTGGCGTCAACGGTTTGATCGATGAAGGAGGCGTTCGTTGCCCCTATCACCACTGGCGCTATGGTCCGGACGGCAAGTGCAACGACATTCCATATTGCAAGGTCATCCCGCCGCAGGCGCGGGTGCATTCCTATCCCGTGAGGGAGGTGAACGGCCTCATTTTCGTGTGGCACGACCCCGAACTGGGCGAGCCGGATTTCGAAATCCCCGAGATCAAGGAATTCGGTGACCCTCAATGGGTGCCCTGGGATCTCGAGCGGCGCGACATTCACAGCGTGCCGCTGGAATTGCTCGACAATATTGCGGATTATGGGCATTTCGAACCCGTGCATTTCTCCAAGCCCATGACCTTCGAGAATCAGTTCAAAGGGCATCAGGCAGTCCAGATCCAGACTGCGACTCACGACACTCTTGCATCAAAAGAGACCGGCGTGATGACCTCGGTCACGACGTATCACGGCCCCGGTTTCCTGTTGACCCATCAGGACGCGCTTTATGATTCATATCTGATGCTGTCGAACACGCCGATCGACGATGAAAATATGGCGATCTGGTACGGCATGATGGTCAAATCTAATGGTCCGATCACGCCCGAGTTCATGCAGATGCGCAACGATTACGTCGATGCAGGACGGATCGCCACGTCCCAGGACGTCGATATCTGGGAAAACAAGACCTTTGTGGAACGCCCGATGTTGTGCCGCAACGATGGCAAGATCCTTCAGGCTCGCGAATGGTATCGTCAGTTCCTGCGACCCCGCCAGCCCGCGCAGCTGGCAGCGGCCGAGTAAGGCCGCCGGCGCAAATATTGGTCGGGGCCCCTATTGCGGTCCTGGCTCAATGGGAGTCTTGCCTGTGAGAGACCGATGCCCGCTGACGACAATGTCAGCGGGCTTTCACATCGGGCGGGGACCCGTTGGGCGGCTTAATGATCGGGCTCGATCAGTTCGACGATATGGCCGTCAGGATCGGCAAGGAAGGCGATCTTCACCTTGTGCGCCCGGATGTCGGCCACCGGCTTCAAAATCCGCCCCCCGTGCATTGTGGCTCGTTCGCACAGCTTCTCTATTCCCGTCACAAGCAATGCGATTCTGTTGAATCCACCGGCACTCCTTCGAGCCACTTTATCCTTGCGGCCGACCAGCAGGATCCGCGGCGACGAAGGCGCTTGCGGAAAGTCGATTCCAACCTCGACCTCTTCGGCTCCCTCGATCCGGAGCTTCTCGGCCATGCCGAATACGCCGCGATAGAATGCAAGGGACTTGTCCAGATCCGCCACGTCCAGCGCGGTGAAGGCAACCGAAGGCAGCGACACAGTCTGCGTCTCGCTATTCTGTGCGCTGGCGGACGGCAGGGGCGCCGAAGCGGCGAGCAGAACCAGGAAAAAAATGCGCATCGGCGTTTCTCCATTTCAATGAGATGGTCTGGGAGGTCGGTCGCCGATTCCAGGCATCTGCGTTGATTTGGCAGCCGACATGGTCATGGCGCCGGCGCTGATCGAAATCGCCCATGGGTGCGTCGCCGAGCTGATCGCCCACGACGGCTACGACAGCCACGCCGCCGGCGAGGCCCGGTCGATCGGCATGGTCCGCAAAGCCGCCCCTCGATCTGGCATTGGACCGATCAGCGTGCCGAGGCCAGGGCGACGACCAATTTGTTGATCGATGCGTCCGCGGGCGGACGATACCGCCCTTCATGGATCATATGCGCAATTTCAGCATCCGAAGCCGTATCCTCGGCCTTGTATTGGTTTCCGGAGATTTGCTGCGATTCAGGGGCGCTGCCGACCGACATCGGCGCAAAGGTGGCGGCGGCCCACACCAAGGCCGCAACTGCCGCGCCTGACGCTGCGAATTTCTTCATCATCCCTCTCCCATGAGGCGAATATGCGTATCTCTTTTTTTATTTTGTTATGCAATTCGCGAACGTGCGGCAAGCGAAATCTCAAATCTCGGAGAATGTCCTCATGCCCGGCAAACGGCAGGATATGTCAGGACTGTAAGGTTTCGAATCAGGTCGACCCGCCGGAGTTGCAGTCCGCCATTGGCGACGGTCGCGCCTGACATGCGTTGGCGCGTGACACGGACCTTTTGGTTTCGCTTTCGCTGCGGAGGATTTGTGTCGGGCGCCAAGCATCGGAACGCCGCGCGCCGCGCTCAAATGCTGTCCGAACGCAAACGGCGCTTGGCATTGACCATGGCCATTCAGGTTAAAGCGGTACGCCTGCAACATCGACACGGGCGGCGAGCAGCACGCTTGCCTTCTCCGCGAGCGGATCGTGGGTGTAGAAGGGCGGTCCTGCCAGCATGTAGAGCGTCTTCAGATCATCCCCGCCAAAGGCAACCGCGAAGCTGGTGAGGCCCGGCGTCGAAATCCGCTCAAGTATTTCTCCGCCCTCTGCCACGCGAATGACGGCGGTTGCGCCCGCATCGGCAATCCAGAGCGCGCCTTCGCTGTCCATCGCAATGCCATCGGGCAGCGGCACGCCTGCATCGAGCGCCTCGATCGCCGAGGCGTAATCGCGTCCGGCGAAGTCCGCCCATGGCCGTTGCCCGGACAGGCTGCCATCTTCGGCAATGTCGAAAGCGGAAACACGGCCGCGAAAGGTCTCCGCGACCAGGAGCGTCCGACGATCACGCGACCTTGCCATGCCGTTGGGGAAAATCAGGCTGCTGTCGACTGTGCTCGCCATGCCTTCGGGCGATACCATGACCAGCTTCGTCGCGCGGGCGCGCTGGCCCTCCGCTATCTCACCGACAGTCCGGGTCGGCGGCACATCAAAGCCGAAGTTGCCGACATAGGCGCGACCGGCCTCGTCCACCAGCATATCGTTGCAATTGTGCGAGACCAGCGCGTTCAGATCGGCGTGCTCGGTCAGGCTTCCATCGGCACTGCGACGATACAGCTTGTGCTCCGATACCGAAACATAAAGCAGATCGCCATCGGGCATGAAGCCAAGGCCCGAAACCCAGTCGGGCAGTTCGCAGAGGGTCGTTACGGACTCGTCTGATTCGAGCCGGTATATCGCGCGGTCGTAGAAGTCTGAAAAATAGAGCGCTCCTTTGTGCCACCGGGGGCCTTCGAGAAAGCGGAACCCTTCCGCAACGGTCCGGACTTTATAGTCTCGCTCTTGCATGTAAGCCTCTCCAGCGCTTCCGGACATATTCCGGCGGGGCTTGAAACTTGTCGCCCCTTCTGCGAAGCCACGAGAGTATGTAGCAACGCTTTTGATGTCAACATTTGCCGATAACATCACTATTTGATAATTAATGTTCATACTATCCATGGAGAGGATTTGACCATGAATCTCGCCGAAAAGGTCGTCATCGTCACGGGCGCAGGCCATGGTCTTGGCGCGGCGATCGCGCGGACCTGCGTGAAGGCGTCGGCTCGCGTCGTCCTTGCGGACCGCGATGTGGAGAGCGTGCGCGCGCTGTCGCAGCAGCTCGATGCCGCGAAAACCCTCGCCGTCGAATGTGATGTCAGCAAGCTTTCCGACCTGCGCGATCTGGTCGCGTCCACGCTGGCCAGGTGGGGCCGGATTGACGGGCTGGTGAACAATGCCGGGGTCAACTTTGTGAAGCCCTTTCTCGACACCACCGAGGATGAGTGGGACGGGGTGATGAATGTCGACCTGAAGGGCGCCTTCTTTCTTAGCCAATATTGCGCAAGGCAGATGATCGCGCAGGACCCGCCCGGCGGCGCGATCGTCCAGATCGCGAGCGTCCATACGCTTGCCGCGGTCGAGGGGGCAGGGCCGTATGACGCGGCAAAACACGGGGTCGTGGGTTTCAGCAAGGCGGCCGCGGTGGAACTGGCGTCCCGGGGTGTGCGCATCAACATCGTATCGCCGGGCCTTTGCCGCACGGAAATGTGGCAGGCCGTGATCGATGCAGCCCCAAGCGAAAAGGAATGCCTCGATTACTGGAATTCGAACATTCCCGGCGGCCGCCCCATCGAACCCGACGAGATCGCGGACACCGTGCTCTTCCTGCTGAGCGATCGGAGCCGGGCCTTTGTTGGTGCCAATCTGGTTCCTGACCTGGGCATGAGCAGCCTCCTGATCAGCCGCCAGCCATATTAGGGTCAGGACAGGCTATCTAAATATAGCCATAGGCGGTCCATCCGCCATCGACCGCGATAACTTGCCCTGTGACATAGGAGGCAGCGGGCGAGCACAGGTAAACCGCCATCTCGGCGATCTCGGCGGGAGTGCCCAGCCGCTTCATCGGCACGCGCCCCTGCACGGCGTCGATATCTATCGTCTTGTGCTGGATCAGCCCTTCGACCAGCCTGGTGTGAACATAACCGGGCGCAATGGCGTTGACGCGCACGCCCATCTCGGCCCATTCGACCGCCAGCGAACGCGCCATCATCGCCACTGCGCTCTTGGAAACGCAATAGGCCAGCCGGTTGGGTGCGGCCACTATGCCGTAGATCGACGAGATGTTGACGATCGACCCGGAGCGTTGCGGTAGCATTCGTCGTCCGGCTTCCTGCGCGCACAGGAAGGATCCATTGACGCCGACGTCCATCACCCGGTTCCAGTCGGCGAGTGCGAGGTCCACCGTCGGCATATGGGCCGCAATGCCCGCGTTGTTGATCAGCGCGTCGATACCACCGAGCGTTTCGTCCATATGCTTGAATGCAGCCGTCACGCTTGCCGCATCGGCGACCGATCCGACGAAAACCCGAACGTCATGCCCTGCCTCGGCGAGCCTTTGCGCTTCGGCGTGGGCCTTGTCCCCGTCAATGTCCATAAGCAGCAGCCGCGCGCCTTCGCGCGCGAAGGCCTGGGCCATTTCCAGTCCCAGCCCATCGGCCGCACCGCTGATGAAAATGCGTTGTCCCTTGAGGCGCATCAGATATTCCAATCAGTGTCTTGAAAAGGCTGAATGACGGCGAACAAATGGCGCCATCTTTTCGAGATCGATTTTCAGGCCGGTTCCCGGCGTTTCGTCGGGCGAGAGATGTCCATCGACGATGCGGTCGAAAGCGGCCTCGTGCGTCAGATCATGCAACCGATCGAATTCGCGGTCGGTCGGGAACATCTCGACATGATCCGCCAGCCCAAGGCCGAATACCAGATGCTCATGCACTTCCGGATGCACATGGTAGGACACGCGGGCGCCCCGCCGACGGGCCGCCGCGCCCAGGTTTCGCACTCCTTCGATGCCCCCCATCGTCGTTGCGTCGAGCCGGACCACATCCATCGCGTCGGCTTCGATCAGGGCGTGGATGCTGTCGATCTGGCTCGTTTCGTCGCCGCCGCCAATCGGCAGCCGACTGCTGTCGCGGAGCGCGCGATAGCTGTTGACCTGGGTCGAGGCGAAGGGATCCTCAATCCAGTCTATCCCCATCGCCTCCAGAAGCTGCAACGTCTGCAGTTTCGACTTATACTCCGACCAGGACCAGGCCATGTCGAGCACGAGGCGTGGCTTGTCCCCAGCGCGCGCGCGGAATTGCTCAAGATTGCGCAACATGATCGCATCGTCGGCATAATGGCCGGTTTCGATCTTGATCATCGTAAAGCCCTGATCGGCGCGCGCGACCAGCCGGTCGATAAATTGATCATCCGGCTCGCCCCTGATCGCATACCCTTCGACGACCAGAACCGGAACTGCGCGTGGCGCACCGCCAAGCATGCGCCAGAGCGGCCAGACGCACGCCTGCGCCCGCAAATCCTGCAAGCAGATTTCCAGCGCAGACCAGGCACGGCCGATGGCGCCGTGCAATTCCAGCGCCGTGAGTTCGATTTCCAGCGCTGCGCGAATGGCAGCGATATCGCGCGCATCCTTGCCGACAATCCGGGGAGCGAGAACATCGGTGATAACCACATCGAGCGGCGAGCCGCGCGACTGCGTGACGCAGTCGGCAACAAGACCGCCGGATGTATGCACCCGGACGCCAAGATATGAGCGCTGCCGAACGGTGAAGTTACCGAGGTCGATCGGATTCGAAATCGGTGTGTCGCATGCCCAGGCTTCAATCTTGTCAATGATCAACGTCGCCTCCCTTGAGTTTGACCAAGACTTTTTGGGGCGCTGGATTGTCGGCGCCACGGGATGTCCCGGCAAGCTTGCCCCCGAGCACTGTGTCTGCTGCCGTCGTGGAGACCCTCGGGCGGTCGCGTCGGGTGATCATTCGATAACTCCTCTCGCTTTCATGCCTTGGGCCGATGATCGTGGCACCCGATTTCCCGGGGCCGGACTGAATGCTTCGTCGCGGGCTGGATTGTCCGGCCGACCCTTTGTCCACTCAGTATGAACAAAGAGGCTCAACGTCAATTTCAGAACATGCTATCATATAGTGATGACGGAGCGCTTTCTGTGCCGCGCCGCCGATGGTCCGGCCGCATCCGGAAGACGCACGCTATTGTCATCCTTCTGGACGGGAAGCCACTTGGCCAATAAGCCTGCATCACAAGTGCGGTTGCAGGATGGGGTCTGACTTGCAGAAACTAACGGTGAATCCGAAAAAGCCACGCGTACAATCCGCCGCACGGGCCTTTCAGTTGCTGCAGTTGGTGGCGCGCGCGGACGCCAACGGCGTTTCGGCGACGGAGATCAGCGAAACTCTCGGCATGCCCCGGCAGGTCGTTTACCATCTGGCACATACGCTGGTCGACATGAACATGCTGCGCAAGGTCGGTCGCGGTTCCTATCTGCTGGGTATCGGCGTGTCCGTCATTGCAGACGGGTTCAGGCGCCAGATCGGTACCGGGGATATTGTCGCGACCTATGCCGAGCGTGCGGCGGAAGCGACTGGCGAGACGGCTTATGTGGTTGGCTGGGTCGAGGACGAGATTGTTGTGCTCGGCACGGCAAGGGGGAAGGGCATCATCCAGGCCGCCGAGGTGCCCCGCGGAACGGCAGGCGATGCTCATGCCCGGGCCAGCGGGAAGCTCCTGCTCGCGATGGCCAGCGACGATGAAGTGAAACGGTATCTCGCGAATCATGTCCTGCGAAAGCGCACGCCGAACACGATTACAGGCAAGCGGGCGCTGGCCATCGAACTGGCGGCAATCCGCGAGACCTGGTTTGGCACGGAACAGGAGGAATATGAGGCGGGTCTTTCCTGCCTTGCGGTTCCGATCGGCCCTGTGCCATCGAGGATGGTCCTCGGCATTTCGGCCCCTGCCGAACGGATGGCGCGCAATCTGCCCTCATATCTTGACATTCTGCGCCAGGTTGCCGCTCGATAAGCGCCGCACGCCTCCCGGCTGCTCATCAGCCCTGCCGAGGGGGAACGCCATAATCGGCCATGAAGCCGCCATCGACATAGAGCACCTGACCTGTGACGAAGCTGCTTTCTTCACCCGCCAGAAACATCACGGCATTGGCGATTTCCGGCGGCGCGGCAAGGCGGCCCATCGGTGTTCGGTCCAGCATGGGTTCAAGCGCGATGCCGCCGCTTTCGATGACCGATCGCACCATCGGCGTTTCGGTGAATCCGGGGGCGACCGCATTGACCCTGATGCCGCGCTTGGCCCATTCGACCGCAGCGGACTTTGACAGCGAAATGATGGCCGCCTTGGCAGCGGCATAGGCCGCGCGGCCGGGCACCCCGCGCGCCGCCGCGATCGAGGCCATGTTGATGATCGTGCCGCGACCCTGCGGCAACATATGCTGGGCCGCCGCCTGCATGAAAAGGAGCGTGCTGGTAAGGTTGACATCCAGCACAAAGGTCCAATCCTCCAGCGGGAAGGTTTCCAGCGGCGATATGCGGTTTACGCCGGCATTGTTGACGAGCAGGTCGAGACGGCCCCATGCTTCGACAACCTGCGCGCAAGAAACGGGTGCCGCGTCGGCCTGTCGCACGTCGGCTTCGATCAGGATCATGCGATCGGGGAAAGTTGCGGCGCGTTCGCGAGCGGGGGCCACGTCGCGATCGACCACGGCCACGCGCCATCCGCTGCGCAGAAGCGCATCGGCTATTGCAGCGCCAATGCCGTCGGCGCCGCCGGTGATCAGAGCAGTCCTGATTTCATCCATCATTCTGTTTGATTCCTGTCGGCGGCATTGGGCCTGACCGCAGCCACTGTCTGCAAGGCCATGTCAATATTTGGTGAGCGATCGACGATCATGGATGCCGGGCGTTGACGGTGCCACAGTCCGTGTCTTGTCGTCGCGATTCGAATCTGGTTCCGGATGCGGGGTTTCTTCAATATGGCGGCGTCGCCGAGATCCGGTCATAGGGTAATCGAAGCCTTGGGAGAAAGACAATCACCAACCTAACCTTTGATGCGACCAGCAGGTTTCTGGAGACCTCGCATGGCAAGCTTCACTATCACGAAGCAGGGAGCGGAATGCCGGTCGTCCTGCTCCACGGTTCGGGACCCGGGGTCAGCGGATGGGCGAATTTCAATGGCCAGTTGGCGTTGTTCTCGCAATATTTCCGTTGCCTGGTGCTCGATCTTCCCGGATTTGGCCGCAGCGAATTGGGCGAAGACCAACATCCGATGGCCGATGCAGCTGCCGCGGTAATCCGGTTCAGCGACGGCCTGGGCCTCTCTGGGGCACGATTTGTCGGCAATTCGATGGGTGCCGGTGTGACCGCAGCCGTCGCCTTGCAGCGCCCGGATTTGGTCGCCCGGTTTGTTGCCATTGGCGGTATCGGCGTCAATATCTTCAGTTCGATGCCGTCCGAAGGCATGCGGTTGCTCGTCGATTTCGTGGAAGAGCCAAGTCGGGCGAATTTGATTCGCTGGCTGTATTCGATGGTCCATGACCCCGCTTTTGTTACCGAAGAGATGATCCAGTCACGGTTTGATCGTGCAACAGAGCCGCAGGCACTCGAAGCGATGCGACGGCTCTATTCGCGTTCTGCTTTCGCGGCGATCTCCCGGCAGATGACCGGTGCCGATTCGACGCCGCAATGGGCGACGCTTGCGAAAATTACTTGCCCGACCCTGTTGGTTTGGGGCCGTGATGATCGCGTCAGCCCGATCGATATGGCGCTTTTGCCGATGCGGGTGATGCCGCGGTGCGAACTTCACACCTTCCCTGACTGCGGTCATTGGGTGATGTTGGAGCGCAAGCAAGAATTCGAAGACGTCGTTCTTTCCTTTCTCAGCCGTGCAGGGTGATCGGTTGCGCGGTCTTCGCCCGACGCGCCGGAATGGCTGACGCCCGCGGTCACGCCGGGCGCATCGCTCTGGAGATTCTCAAGCGGCCATGTCGCAGAGCAGAAGCCGAAGGACATGTTCAAGGGTGATGCGAGGACAAGCGCGCGAACGGCCGCGCCTTTCAGTCTTGATCCTCGATCGCTTCGGGGCGCGTGATCTTGGCCATGCGCGAGTTATATTTTACGGTTTTGACCGCGATCGAAGTTTCGACGTGGCGCACGCCGGGCAACGGCAGAATTTGATCCGAGGTCAGTGCGATCAATTCGGCCAATTCGTTTATCAGACAGATCGCCGTGATGTTGAACTGGCCCATGGTGATCAGCACGGAATTGATCCCGGCAATCTTGCTGATCGTTTCGGCGACCTCGCGGACGCTTTGGAAATCGGCCTGCACACTGATGAAGGCGAGCTGTGCCCGCTTTCCCATTTCGAAGCCGGTGATCGCCGTGAAAGCGATCAACCCGTCCTGCTGCAACCGCTTGATGCGTCCGCGAACCGTGCCTTCGGTGACGCCAAGTTCGCTGGCAATCTTGCGATTTGAGACGCGGGCATCGCGGGCGAGGAGTTCGATCAACTGCTGGTCGAGCGCATCGAGCAAGGGGGCGGGCATGATCGTGATTACTCCCTGCCTTCGATCGGCGCGACGTCGAAACTGTAGGAAATGATGTCGACGACTATTGCCGGAGTCAGTGAACGGATTCCCTGGATGGTGGTTAGCTTTTCCAGCAGGAAGCCAGACAGATCGTCGAAATCATGGAGCGCGACCAGCATATCGATGTCGTACCGGCCCGTTACCATGTGTGTTGCCACGACTTCGGGCAAGGCGGCGAGTTCGTCGGCCACGGCCGACGCGGCGCGGCCGTCCACTTCAACCCACACCCGCATCAGCACATTAAAGCCTTGTGCGGTGAAATCGGACACAGCGACGACACGTAGCTGGTCGGCATCCTCCATCCGCTTGATCCGCGAAGACACGGTTGCTGCGGTCAGGTCCAGTTCCGCCGCAATCTGTTGATTGTTGGCGCGTCCGTTACGGCGGAGCTGTTCTACTATCGCAAAGTCCGTCGCATCGAAATTGAAGCTTTTTGCCATGGAGCTCGCTGACCTGCCTTCTGTTGTGGACCGGGGTTTGCGCAACATGCAGCGCTTCGTCAACCTGCTTGCTCGGTGCGCCGATATCCTGAACGGCTTTCAGGCGGATACCGGACTCGCTATTCTGCGCACCGCCTCCCTCGCGCCGCGCATGGCTCCTTCGATATAGCCGACACCGTTTGCGTCGCCGACGCTATGCACGACGAAACCCGCGTCAGTCAGGGCATTGGCCAAAGCAAGGTCGCCTTCGGCACCGCGCGCGACAATCACATTGTCCGCCTTGACGGATCGCGCAGTGCCTTGCGCATCGGTAAAGGTAACTGCGCCCTTTCCAATTTCGATGTTCGACGCGCCCGGATGCAGGCCGAGGCCGTGTTCGGCCAGTTCGGCCAGCAGCCGGGCGCGGCGGAGCAATAACAGCCCCTTGCCGAACCGTGGCGCTTCGTCGATTACACTGACCTTGCGTCCGCGCTCGGCCAGAAATTCGGCCAGTTCCAGCCCGACCAGTTCGCCGCCGATGATGGCGATGTGTTCGCCCAGCGGCATCCAGCTGTTGGTAGCCTTGCGCACCAGCGCGATGTTGGCAGTCGCCCCCGTTGCCGCGCCCACCTTGGTTGCGATGCGGGTGAGCAGGCCGGTCTTGCGCTTCAGATCGTCCGAGCTTTCGCCCAGCATCATCCGGCGCATGTCGTCGCCGGAAAAGACATGATCCTGATCGTTGCCGGGAATAGGCGGCATACCGCGCACTGCTCCGGTCGCGACGACCACTTCGTCCACATTGAGGTCGCGCAGCAGGTCCGGGGTGGCGAGCGTGGACAGGCGGACTTCAATGCCCGCCTCCTTCATTTCGTTTCGCAGCCAGTTGAGGAGGCGCTCATTGGGTTCGTAGGCCAGGCTGGCGAACCGCAGCGTTCCTCCCAAACGGTCGGACTTTTCGATCAGAGTCACCTTGTGCCCGAGTTCGGCGAGCAAGCGAGCGGCTTCCATGCCGCCCGGCCCCCCGCCGATGACCGCGACATGTTTCGCGGGCAATCCCGCCGCCGTATCGGCGCGCGGGGTTTCGCCTTCAAATTCAAGGCCGAGCGAGGTGTTGACGGCACAACGCACCGATTGGCCGATGTACATGCAACTGACGCACGTATAGCAATAAATGCACGGGCGGACCCTCTCGGTCTGCCCGGCGAGCAACTTTGCGGGCAGCGCCGGGTCGGCCAGCAATTTGCGCCCCATCGCCATGAAATCGACCTCGCCCTTGCCGATCACGCGATCAGCCGTATCGACTTCGACCCGGCCTGAACCGATGACGGGAACCGACACGGCCGCGCGAACTGCAGCGGCGCCGGGCAGGTTGGCGTTTTCCAGATGCGGTATGTTCGATTCCGAATGCAGCTTGCCCATGCCGGTATCGTGATAGGCGGTCACGGTGATGGCATCGACGCCCGCCGCTTCCACCATTTTCGCATTTGCCACCACATCGTCCAGCGTGATGCCCGCAGGCTTTCCGACTTCGCGCCAGTCCAGCTTGATCCACACGGGAAAGTCGGGACCAACTGCCTCCCGAACGGCGGCGATGACATCGAGCGAGAGCCGCAACCTGTTTTCACGGCTGCCGCCATAGCGGTCCGTGCGCGTGTTGCTGTAGGGCGAGGTGAAGGACGACAGCAGATAGCCATGCCCGCCGTGGATTTCGATCGCGTCGAAGCCGGCTTCCTTGGCGCGGCGCGCCGCATCGCCGAACTGTCGGACGACAAGGTCGATGTCATCCTGCCCGGCAATCTTCACTTCGGGCACGCCCATGCTGCCGACGCCGCCCAGCTCGTCGGGCAGGAAATAGTCCATGAAGTCTCCGCCGAATGGCGGCGCCGCCGCCGGCATCAACAGCGGGTGTCCCCAGCGCGCCGAAGCATAGGACGCCACCGGGCCGCCATGGTGCAATTGCGCTGCGATCCTGGCGCCATGCGCATGGACCCGATCGGTAAGCGCTTTCAGCCCCGGAATATATTTGTCATCGGAAATCGCGGTCTGTTTGTCACACACCGCGCCCACCGGCCATGCTACGCCCGCCACGCCGATAATGACCAGCGCAGCGCCGCCTTTTGCCTGCGCCTCGTGATAGGCGATCAACCGCTCGCTGACCGTGCCATCGTCGTTGGACATGCTGACACCCATCGCGGTGACGGCGATTCGATTCTTCAGCTCCATCGAGCCGATGCGGCCGGGGGAAAGGAGGTGCGGATAGCGGTTCGACATGGCGGAAGGTTCCAGAGTTAGGCTTCGGTCGGAGCGGCAGGCGATGCTACCGATTTCCGGGACCGGCGAATTGCCCCGGAGGCGGATGAACGGATGGAGATGGGACTGTCCTCTCTTGCAAGCTCTGTTGGCTTTTACAATGCGTAGTTCAATTGCAGATATATTACGACTTCGATACCGACAAGCAAAGATCATTGGCGCTTTGCATCGTCACCGGCGCTCGTCCATCTCAAGGCGCTTGCCAGGCCTTTATGCGGCAGCGGCGCCCGGTCGAGCATGGGGCCGCGGCGTGTCAACAGCCAGAAGGGCGGTTCCCCGCACCGGGTAGTCAGGTTCGCAAGCCCAAACAAGATCGAAGCGGGGCGCTGCGGATAAGCTGTGCGGGGTCTTTTGCCTGGAACGGTGTCAGCGGCGTTGCCGCCATTGCTGCAACCCGATCGGCGAATCGACGAGATGTCAGGACCGGGCGGGCTGGCGCGCTGGTCGTTGGCGCTCCTGCCCGGCAGCCGCCTTCAGCCGGGCAGCGATCGACTGGCGCAGGAATTCGATGAGGCGTGTCAGGCCGGGGCCGGGGGGCGCCTTGGCGCGATGCACCAGCCAAAGCGGGCAATCGCCGCGCGGATCGGGGTCCGCGAGGCGTTCGAGGTCGGCTTCGGCGTCGCCCGCAAAGCACCACAGATTTGCCCGGCCGAGCCCGGCGAGGACACAGGACTTCAATTGGCTCCAGTTGTTGCAGGTGACGATAGCCGCGAAATGCGCCGCTTCCCCCGACGGGTTCCCCACTATCCATGCTCCGCCCGGCAGCGCCGCGTCGAATTCAAACCCCCAGCCCAGCGGATCGAGATTTTCTGCCCCGCGCCTGCCGTAGGGAGCCTGTACGAGCGTGGCGACCTCGACCCCGGCCAGGCGCAATGGCGGCGATCGGACCAGCGCGATGCCAAGATCCGCGCGGCGCTGGGAAACGGCAGCGAGCGGATCAAGCTCGCCCAGCAATTCTACGGGCACATCGGGGTTGGCGCACCGGAACGCGGCGAGTTCGGGAAGGAACTCGGTCGCGATGCCGCCGCTGCCGACAATGCGGATGGGTGCGATGCGGCGGTCTGTCGCACCGATGTCGCGCATCATGTGCATCACCTCGCGTTCGATCGCTTCGGCAGCGGCGAGAAGGCGCGACCCACATTCGGTGGGTGAATATCCGACGGCGCTCTGTTCGAACAGCGAGACGCCAAGTGAGCTCTCAAGGGCTTCGACGCGCCGCCCTACGGTCGTGCGGTTGACGCCCAGTTGGCGGCCGGCGGCGGTATAGGAACCGGTCCGCACCGCCGCGAGAAAGACTTCCAGATCGCTCCATTCCATCCTTCGGCGCGCCTCCCATTCTGATCGTGCATTTTTGCACGTCAGGTATGCATTGCAAGCAGCTTCGCAAACCGGGCCGGAAAGTCATATTTTGACGCCGGCCCGCCGCCGGGAAATGGCGCGCGGACCGGCATTGCTAGGGAGAGGTGCAGATGGCGACTTCGCGCGAATATGGCCTTGGCGAATTCGACTTTCCGCGCGGCTGGTTCATGGTCGGGCCGGCAAGCGACGCCACGCGGGTTCCGGCGCCGATCCGCTATTTCGGCAAGGATCTGGTGCTGTATCGCGGTGAAAGCGGTGCGCCCTATATTGTCGATGCCTATTGTCCGCACATGGGCGCGCATCTGGCGAGGAACACGACGTCGTACATCGTGCGCGATGGCGAGCATGTGGAAGGCGAGTCGATTCGCTGTCCCTTCCATGGCTGGCGGTATGGGCCGGACGGCGCCTGCAATCACATCCCTTACTCGGACTTCATCCCGAAAGCCGCGAAACTACAGACCTATCCCGTCGTCGAGAGGGCGGGGATTCTCTGGATGTGGCATGACCCCGAGGGGCTGGAACCCGATATGGCCTTGCCGGATTTTGGCGGTCACTTTGGCGAACCGGGCTGGGTCGAATGGGAGATCGACTATATGGGCGACCTCAACATCCACGGGATAGAGATTCTCGACAACATGGCCGACGTTGGACATTTCGTCCCCATTCACGGCGCCACGGACTGGCAGTATTTTGCCAATGAATTCAAGGGTGCCCGCCTGCACCAATATTATAGCGCCGGACACCGTACGCTGACCGCCAATCCCGAAGACATGCTGGTCCTCGACACTTGGTATGAGGGGCCGGGCTTCCTGCAGTCCGAAATGGCGGGAACATTTGACAGCTTCATCATGATCGCCAACACGCCGGTCGAAGACGGTCTATCGCGCGCCTGGCACGGGCTGATGGTCCGCGTGCATGACGGAACGCGCGAAACAAACGATGAGGATCGCGCCAATGCCCGATCCTATCAGGAGGGCAGCCGTCTGGCCTTTGCCCAGGATGTGGAAATCTGGGCGAACAAGCGGGCATGTCTCAATCCGATGGTGGTGCCGGCCGATGGACCTTATGGCAAGGTCCGCACCTGGTATCGCCAGTTCTACAATTCGCGCGAGAAGGCGTCCGTGTTCCAGGACCGGGTCAACGGATTGCATGTGACGCTGGACAGGCGATCGGCGTCGGTCGATGTCTGAGCGGGTTGATCCGTCGGCGGGACCCTGGTCCGCCACGGGGAATGCAGCTGGCAGGATTTGGAATTTACAACGCGCTTCCTGTTCGACACAGGCGGCGCGACAGGTTTGACACAGGGAGATAGCAGGCATGCGTTCGATCATCGTAACGGGAGGCTTCGGCGTATTGGGCCGGGCGGTGGCGGCGGCCTTTCGCGCCAACGGCGATCGCGTCGCACGCATTGACTTTGCATCGACGGCTCCCGACGCCAACCCCGGCGGCCTCGATATCGGCGATGTCGATCTGACCAGCGGCGACGCCGCGGCCGAAGCCGTGCAGCAGGTGATTTCGGCGCATGACGGAATTGATGTTCTGGTCAATGTGGCTGGCGGCTTCACATGGCAGACGCTCGCCGATGGTGGCCCGGACACCTGGGCGCGCATGTTCGCCATGAATGCAGCGACCTGCGTCACAATGACCAAAGCGGCCTTGTCGACGCTGCGCGCGACGCCAGGCGCGGCCATCGTCAACATCGGCGCCGGCGGCGCCCTGGTCGCCGGGGCTGGAATGGGCGGCTACGCCGCGTCCAAGGCTGCGGTGCACAAGCTGACCGAAAGCCTTGCCGCCGAATTGGCCGGCACCGATTGCACGGTCAACGCCGTCCTGCCGAGCATCATCGATACGCCTGCGAACCGGATCGATATGCCCGATGCCGATTTCAGCCAGTGGGTAAAGCCCGACGCCCTCGCCCAGGTCATCGTCTATCTTGCCTCTCCTGCGGCGCGCGCGATCTCGGGCGCGCTGATCCCCGTTTCGCGAGGCACCTGACAGCAGCCGGTGCGGCGCCAGATCGTCCGGCTCAGTGGCTTCCTCGACGACAAACAGGCGCGTTGCGGCGCGATCGAAGATATTTTCCTCGTCGGCTGCGATCGCCCTGGCAACCGCAGGATCGGCAGACAGGGCGCGAAACCTCTCATATGCCTGTCTGTCGGCAAAATGGACTTCGGTGACGCAATCGAAGTCGATCGCCGATTCCGCACCCTCGACCGCATCGCTGCGGTCGACGAAGTTGCGCCGATAGCCGGCGATGTCGGGGAGCAGCGACAGGATCAGCGGCGCGTGCCGGGCTTCATCCTGAGCAGGACCAGGACCTTGACCATGGCCGCGGTTGCCGTGCGCGCGCTTGACCGGCGCGGCGATCCCGATCGCCAGCTGACTGACCAGCGGGCAAGGGCATAATGGTCGGCGATTCGCGTCGCGCCGGGGAGGGCGCGATGGCGACGATCGCGCGATGGTCATCAAGGCGTCTGCCGACTCCATAAGCCCGATCGTTCATTTGCGTAAAGAATATAGATAACATCTACGGTTTGCGCGAAATGCTTGCAAGGTAGATCGGCATATCCTATCATCGATGCCGCAATAGAATACGCATTGATCGTATCGGCCATGGGAGGGAATGCTGTGAGCAAATTTTCCGTCGCGACTGCGCTTGCGAGCCTGTCGCTCTTTGCGGCTCCTGCATTTGCTCAGGAGGCGATTCAGCCGGAAACTTCGGACGACACGGTCGGCAGCGATGCCGGAATCGGCGAAATTGTGGTGACCGCGCAGAAGCGGGCCGAAAACATCCAGGATGTTCCGATCGCCATTTCCGCCGTCGGCAGCGAGTTTCTCGAATCGCGTGGTATCACCTCGATCGACAGCCTGGGCTCGATCGCGCCGAATGTGAAGTTCGAACGTGCGCCGACCAGCAAAACCATCTCGCAGATCGCAATTCGCGGGTCGGTAACGATCAATCCGGGCGTAACCTGGGAGCCGGCAGTCGGCCTCTATCTCAATGGGGTTTATATCGCCAAGGCTCAGGGGTCGATCTTCGATGTCGCCGATCTTGAGCGCGTGGAAATCCTGCGCGGGCCGCAGGGCACTCTATATGGTCGCAACGCCCTTGCCGGTGCAGTAAACCTCGTCCCCAAAATGCCCACCGGCAGGCTCGGCCTCAAGGCCGAACTGTCCTACGGCAATTTTGACTATTGGAAGGGACGGGCGGCTATCGACCTGCCGGCATTCGGGCCGTTTTCGCTGAAGCTGTCGGGACAGATCCAGAAGCGCGACGGTTTCATCAGGCTCACGCCCAATCCTTTCCCGCAAGCCGTCCTTGCCGGTCCGGCGCGAACCGGGACGACCAACGACCTCGATAGCAGGAGCGGCATGATCCAGCTGCGATTTGAACCCGAAGGCAGCAATTTCACGGCCGACTATATGTTCGATTACAGCAAGTTCGACCAAAGGCCGGATTATGGCCAGCTTGTGTATCTCAACCGGAACGGACTGCCGCAGGATATCTTCGACCCCAACTCTCCCAGCTATCCGACCAACGGCGCTTTTTTTCCGCTGGACCTGTACGTCAATCCCGATCGCCAGTCGTCGGCGTCGCTCGATGCCGATCCGCTCCATGAAAAATCGCGGACATATGGTCATGCGCTGACCATGGCGCTTGACCTGGGCGATGCGACAATCAAGTCGATCACGGCCTATCGCAACCTCAAGTGGGGCGATGCGCTCGACCTCGACGGGTCGCCGCTGCCCGTTGTTCATACCATCCGTGACTCCGCGTTCGACAGCTGGAGCCAGGAACTGCAGATTTCGGGCAAGGCGTTCGAAAACAGGCTCAACTATGTAGCTGGCGTGTTCTATTACAAAGAAAAGGCGGAAACGCTCAACCCGCAGAGCTTCTTTGCTGGCGGGCTTTCGTTCCTCTCCGAATATGGTTCGCATACCAAGGCTTTCGCCGCATTCGCCCAGATCGATTACAATCTGACCGAACAGTTCAAGCTGACGCTGGGCGGGCGATACACGCATGAAAAGAAGGATATTCGTCGCTTCTTCGGCGCTGGCTCGCCAACCGTACCGCTGTTCGATCTCGACTATGGGGGCGTCCCTGACGCCAAGTACAACAGTTTCACCCCGGCGGTGACCCTGGCCTACCAGGTCAACGGCGACATTAATTTTTATGGGCGTTTCGCCCGCGGTTTCAAATCAGGTGGTTTTAACGGAGAGACCGACATCACCGGCCTGATCGGGCAGCCGTTTAGCTGCTCCACTATGCCGGGCCAGAACAGCGAGCTATGCAATCCCTATCGTCCGGAAAAGGTCGATAGCTACGAAATCGGCCTCAAGACCCGCCTCGCCAACGGCAGGGTGATTTTCAACGCTGCCGCCTTCTGGGATGAGCACAAGGATATCCAGCTTTCGGTGTTCACGGCAAGCGGCGCAGCCGCCTCGATCGTCCGCAACGCGGCCAGAGCGCGCATCCGCGGGCTGGAGTTCGAGACGGTCATTCGCCCGGTGGACGCTTTGACGATCAATGGGTCGCTTGCCTTCCTCGATCCCAAGTACAAGAGCTACATCGAAGCGGTGAACGGCGTCGATACCGATGTCGCCGACAACCGCGCCTTCCCGCACACGCCCAAATCCACAGCTTCAGCCGGCGCCGATCTGCGGCTGGCGCAGGGCGATTGGGGGCGTCTGAACCTTAACGGCGACATCAACTATGTTTCCAGCTACTACACCTTTCCGTACCCGCTGGTGACCGCCGGTCCTTCGGACCAGAATGCTCATACGACGCGCTCGAAAGGTCGCACGATCATCAATCTGCGAGCCGCGGTTTCCGAAGTGCCGCTGGGCGGAGGGAAGGCCGAAATCGCATTGTGGGTGAAGAACCTGACGAAGGAAGACAATGCCCAGAACTTCATCGACTTCGGCCCCGGTTTTGGCGGGCTGACCGTCGGATATTTTCCCGATCCACGCACCTATGGCGTTACGGTCGGAGTGAAATTTTGACCCATCGCCCCTGTCCTTTTCGCCAACAGGACAGGTCTGCCCGCCTGCCCGAATAGCGGAGTACCCCATGTTGTTCGAAGCCAAGACTGTGCTCGTCACGGGTGCTGCGTCGGGTATCGGCCGCGCCACGGCCATCCATTTCGCAGCCGAAGGTGCGGCGGTGACGATCGGCGACAGGGACGAAGCCGGGCTCGAGGAAACGGCGGGGATGATGGCTTCGCGTCCCGTGATTCAGCCTTTCGACGCCGTGGACAACGTGTCGTGCCGACAACTGGTCACGGTGGCTTCACGCGATGGCCTGGATATCCTTTGCAACATAGCGGGTGTCCTGAAATCCGGGAAGTCAGAGGATTTCTCGCTGGAGGATTTCGATCTCGTCATGCGGGTCAATGCGCACAGCGTGTTCACGCTGTGCCAAGCGGCGCTGCCCCGTCTGGTCGAGAGCAAGGGCAATATCGTCAACGCCGCATCAGCCGCCGCCTTGCAGGGAATTGCCTATACGACGGCCTATTGCGCCTCGAAACATGCGGTGGCGGGGATCACCAAGAGCCTGGCGGTGGAATTCGCCTCGCGCGGGGTGCGGGTGAATGCGGTCTGTCCGGGGATGGTCAATACACCGATGACGCAGAAAGCCTATCCCGACGGGCTCGACATGAGCCTGCTGATGCGCAATGCGCCCAAGTTGCTCGACGGATCGTGCGAGCCCGAAGATGTCGCCGAACTGATCGCTTTCCTGGCCAGCGGGAAGGCCCGCAAGATTACCGGCGCGCTGTTCTCCATCGATGGTGGTCAACTCGCGGGTTGAGCCGGGAAGGGGCAGGGTGAATGCGCGCGTGGCTGATACTGCAGACATCTCCTTGAGATCAATTCGACCAACGAAAGGATAATTTATGGAAAAGGATTTCCCGGACGGCGCCGTCATCGTGTTCGGCGGCAGCGGGGGCATCGGGCGCGGCGTTGCGCTCGAATTTGCGAAGGCTGGTTGCGATGTGGCGGTGGTTTACCGGTCGAAGCGGGCCGTGGCCGAGGAAGTGGCCGCTGAAATCCGGGATTGCGGGCGCAATGTGTCGCTCCACCAGGTCGATGTGCGCAACCGCGTCGAAGTCGAGGCCGCCTTTGCCGAGGCAATTTCGGCGCATAAACGCATCCACACGGTTGTGTGGGGGGCCGGGCCGGTCGTCCCGCAGGTGATGATTGCTGACTGGGACGAGGAGATGTTCCGCAATTCCATGGAGATCGAGGTGTTCGGCTTCAACCATGCAGTGCACACTGCGCTGCCGCACATGCGGGAAAATGGCGGCGGCAGCTTCGTCCACCTCGGTTCGGGCGGGCATGACTGGTGGCCCCTGCTCGACGGCCTCTCGGTCGCCCCCAAGGCTTGCAATGAAGCGCTGATCAAGGGCATCGCCAAGGAAGAAGGCCCCAACGAAATTCGCGCCAATTCGATTCTGGTGGGCGTGATCGATGCTGGCCAGTTCCAGCTTGGCAAGGAAGTGGGGACCTTCACGCCCGAATGGGAAGCCGCCGTGAAGGCCATGCTGCCGCTGAAGCGGTGGGGCAGTCCGCGCGACATCGGCCAAGCGGCGGTCTATTTCGCATCGAACCGCGCCAATTATGTTACGGGCCAGACAATCTCGGTCGCCGGTGGCTTCGGCGTCTGAAACAGGCGCAGGCCCGGGGAAGCGATCACTCGCTCCCGGGCCATGTCTTTGCAGGAAGCCGCGAGGTCTTTCGGAACGTCGCCGCCGCTTATGGCCACGGCATCGGCCGGTGCGACGACCATCGGCGCGAATTTTGTCAGGAGGGTGCAATAAACGATCGCGCGCCTTCTCATGGCGGATCGGCCAGCGTTTATGTCGGATGGCCGCGGTCGATGACCGGGACTCGGGAGGCGATCATGCGCGAGGCGAGTTCTGCGCGCGCCCGCGACGCCGGGGCGGATTTCGCGAGCGATCTCCGTAAATGGTCGCCGCTTCCTGGCGCCGGCGGGATCAGTGCCTTTTGCCGCGCTCAATCGCAATCATGAGAATTTCTTCCGAGGACCGAGCATGACCAAAGACGAATCCCTGATTGCCCGCATCGACCGGCTGGAATCGCTCGATGCGATCCGCCAGCTGCCCGCCAAATATGCATTGGCACTTGATATGCGCGATGGCGATGCCTGGGTGAACCTGTTCCCCGAGGACGTGCGCGTCGGCGGCGGCAAAACGGGGCGCAAGGCGCTGCGCGACTGGTTCGACGAGACGCATTCGATGCAGTTCGACGGCACCAGCCACCATATCGGCGGCCACATTATCGACTTCGACGATCCCGACCATGCACAGGGCGTGGTCTATTCCAAGAACGAGCATGAGTGTGGCGCGGAATGGGTGATTATGCAGATGATGTATTTCGACCAGTATGAGCGCATCGCGGGGCGCTGGTATTTCCGCCGCCGCCTGCCGCTCTACTGGTACGCCAGCGATCTCAACAGGCCACCGGTGGGCGATCGCAAGATGCGCTGGCCGGGCGTACCGCCCTATCATGGCAGTTTTCACGATCTTTTTCCCAGCTGGAAAACCTATTGGGAGCGGCAGGGCAAGGCGCATGACGGGCCGGTGGAACCCACGGCGCCGCTCGAGAAATTCATCGAAACGATGCGCCGCGGCGCGCCCTTGCCCAAGCCGCGCGTACGGAGCTGATCGCCATGGCCGACAGCGCTGCATCGATTTTCTCTCCCGTCCGGCTGGGCGAGTTGAATTTGCCCAACCGCGTGGTGATGGCTCCGATGACGCGCGACCGGGCCGGACCGGACGATGAGCCGACCGACCTGATGGTGGAATATTATCGCCAGCGCGCCAGCGCCGGGCTGATCGTGACCGAAGGGGTGCAGCCTAGCCCGGCGGGCAAAGGCTATTGGCGCACGCCGGGCATCCATTCGCCGGTCCAGGTGGCGGGCTGGCGCAAGGTCGCCGATGCCGTGCATGGCGAAGGCGGGCGCATCTGCATGCAGCTCATGCATGTGGGCCGCGCGTCGGTGCGCGCGAACAAGGCGAGCGATGCCGACACCATCGCGCCTTCGGCCATTCCATGCTCCGCGCCCATTCCGGGGCGTGACGGCGTTCCCGTGCCGACCGAGATGCCCCGCGCGCTGGAATTGCACGAGATCCCGCGCGTTATCGCCGAATATGTGGCTGCGGCGAAGAATGCGCGCGAAGCCGGCATCGACGCGGTGGAACTGCACTGCGCCAGCGGCTATTTGCCCATGCAGTTCCTGTCGACGAATGCGAATGCGCGCACCGATGCCTATGGCGGTCCGGTCGAGAACCGCATTCGCTTCGTAGTGGAGACGTTGTCGGCCATGGCGGAGGCCATCGGTCCGGGCCGCGTCGGCTTTCGTATCTGTCCGGGCGTGAAGTTCAACGACATGGATGATGCCGATCCCGCCGGAACCTATTCCATCCTGCTTCGCGCGATCGACGGGATGGGGCTTGCCTATTGCCACCTGATCCATATTCCCAACGGTGGTTTTGATTCGCTGGACCTGGTGCGGGCGAACTGGTCGGGGCCGGTGATCGAGAACTGCGGCCTCACGCTGGAAACAGCACAGGCGGTGCTTGCCGAGGGAAAGGCAGACGCCGTGTCGTTCGGCCTGCCCTTTATCGCCAACCCCGATCTTGTCGAACGGTTTCGCAGCGGTGCGCCACTGGCCAGGGTGGACAGGAACAACCTCTACACGGGCGATGGGAACGATGCCCTGGGCTATACGGACTATCCGCGCGCAAGTTGAATGATGGTCGGGGATCAGACACGCGGCGGTCGCGACGGAATGGACATCGCGTCATACCAGTGCAGCCGCATGTTTCATGGCGAAACAGCCCAGCCAGGGAGCGATGCATCGGATCGACGGGGGCGTTGGCGGGCAACGGCCGGGTGCCCCCCGTGTTACGGCCAAGGTGCCGATCTGCGTGCGATCCCATTCGAAAGCCGTGGGGACATTGACAGTCAGCGGTCTGCAATGGGCGGACCCGTTTATGGAGTGCAGGACAAATGGAACTCAAGGATATTCCCGTCGCCTCGATGGCGGCGGTCAAGGCCGGTGATCGTGCCGCATGGCTCGCGCTGTTCACCGAAGATGCGATCGTGCAAGACCCTGTCGGTCCCAGCGATTGGGACCCCGCTGGCACCGGCCTTGTCGGGAAAGAGGCGATCGCCGGGTTTTATGACATGTTCGCGACCTATCAGGCGGCATTCGATTACGACGTGCATCACATCGCGACCGGCAACAACGAGGTGGCGGCATTTGTGACGCTGCACAGCACCATGAAGGACGGTACGACCAGTTCGCTGAAGGCGATCAATCTTTACGCTGTCGCCGAAGATGGCCGCATCCGCTCGCTTCGATCGTTCCAGAAATAGGAATCGGTTCGCGATGTGGGCCCGCGCCGATCCGCGCCTTCGGGATCAGCGCAGGCCGACAGCGATCGCCGGCTAATCCTGCCAGCCGATAACCCGGTGTTTCTGACGACCCAGCTTCTCGATTCCCAGTTCGATCACGTCGCCCACGTTCAGCCAGACCTGGGGGTTCATGCCCATGCCGACGCCGGGCGGCGTGCCGGTGGTGATGATGTCGCCGGGCAACAGGACCATGAATTCGCTGACATAGCTCACCAGCGTTGCGCAATCGAAGATCATGGTGCGGGTATTGCCCGTCTGCATGCGCTTGCCGTTGACGTCGAGCCACATGTCGAGATTCTGGACATCGCCGACCTCGTCCTTCGTCACGAGCCAGGGGCCGACCGGCCCGAAGGTTTCGCAGCCTTTTCCGCGATCCCATGTCGGGCCGCGCTCGATCTGGAATGCGCGCTCCGAAAGGTCGTCGCAGACGACATAGCCGGCGACATGGTCTAGGGCATCGGCACGGTCGACATACCGGGCGCGTGTTCCGATGACGATGCCGAGTTCGACCTCCCAGTCCATCTTGGTCGCCAGGCGCGGCTTGCGCACATCATCGTCCGGCCCCTGGATGCACGACACAGCCTTGGTGAACAGGATGGGCTCGGCCGGAACGGCCTGGCCGGTTTCGGCGGCGTGATCGGAATAATTCAGCCCGATGGCAATGAACTGGCGCGTATTCGCAACCGGGGTGCCCATGCGAACGTCGTGCGTGACGGGCGGCAGGGTTTCAGTGTCGAGGCTTGCGAGCCTTGCAAGGCCGTCCGGTGAAATTGCCGCTGCATCGACATCGGCGATAATGCCGCTCAGGTCACGCAGTTGCCCGGTGGAATCGATCAGCCCCGGCTTCTCGGCACCCGCAGGCCCGAAACGTACAAGCTTCATTATTCTCTCCTTCAGTAGGTCGACCGACCGCCGGACATGTCGAAAACCGCCCCGGTCGAAAAGCTGCATTCCTCGCTCAGGAGCCAGCAGACGAGCGCCGCGACTTCATCGACTTCGCCGACCCGGCCCATCGGTATCTTGGCCACCATATAGTCAATCTGGCTCTGCGGCATTTGCTCGAGCAAGGGCGTCCGGAAGACCGCGGGCGTCACGACATTGGCAAGAACGCCGGTTGTGGCGAGCTCCTTGCCCAGCGCCTTGGTGAAGCCGATCACTCCCGACTTGGCGGCGGCATAGGCAGACGCATTCGGATTGCCCTCCTTGCCGCCCACCGAGGACATATTGACGATGCGGCCATAGCCGTTCGCGGTCATGAATGGCGCCACGGCGCGGCAACAATGGAATACACCGTCCAGATTGATGGCAAGCACCCGTCTCCACTCATCCACGGGATAGTCGATGACCGGCATCGTCGCGCCCGTGATGCCGGCCGAGCAGACCAGCAGGTCGATCCGGCCCAGAATGGCATTGGTTTCCGTCGCGCAGGAGGCGACGCCATTATAATCCGTTACGTCGACAAAGGCCGCATGCACGGCGCCGGTGTCGGCACGGGCTGCTTCCAGCGATGCCCGGTCCGCATCCCATATCGCCACCCTGCCGCCTTCGGCGACAATGCGCTGCGCAACGGCTTTCCCGCTACCCGACGCTCCTCCGGTTACAACCGCGGTCTTGCCCGCGAAACGACCTTCGATTCTCATAGCTGCTCCAGATGGTCCCATTCGGTTTTCCGGCATCGAAATGCCGCTGATCCTCGTTCTCCAAGACAGTTCCCGGTGTCAGCGCGGGGCCGGACGCACTGGTTTGGCTCGAAAGTCTCTGACATCGCCGTCGTCGTTGGATCTGGTCCCGCCTTGCCCCTCCTGCGCATCGTGGATCGCCTGGGACACGGCAATGTTCGTGTGTCCCAGGAGCTCCTTCATGGCCGATCGCGCCGCGTCCCCGTCTCTTGACCGGATCGCATCCAGAACGCGCGAATGCCCTTCCAGCGATTCGAAAGGGTCCGGTGAATCGCTGGCAGACTGGTACAGCAACGTCTCGAGAGCGGCGTGGATAAGGGAGCCGAGCGGAATCACGAACGGATTGCCGGTCGCTTCCAGAATGGCTTCGTGAAAGGCGAGATCGGCCCGCGTCCAGTCGGCAACATTTGCGGCGCACGCCATCGCCTCCAAAGCTGTTGCGATGACGGCAAGTTGCTCATCCTCGTGATTCAAGGCGGCCAACGCCGCAGCTTCGGGCTCGATGATTGTTCGCAGTTGCTGGAAGTGTGCGGCAAAGTCGGAATAGTCGGTGAAACGGCAATAAAGCCGCAGCAACGTCGGGTCGAGCAGGTTCCAGTTGCGCCGATCCCGCACACGCGTGCCCGTTTTCGGGCGGGATTCGAGCAGGCCTTTGGCAATCAGGATTTTCTGGGCTTCGCGCAGCACCGTCCGGCTGATCGCCAGTTCTGCCATCAGATCCCTCTCGATCGGAATGGCCTCGCCGATCTTGTAGGTTCCATCGAGAATTCTGATACCAAGCTCCTCGACAACCGCATTGAGCAGGCTCCGACTGCCTATTTCCACGGAAAGCGCGGAATCGCGGTGCTTGTACGGCAAGGACGGAAGGTTGGGCATTGTTTTCCTCATATCATACGATAATTGCGGAGGCAACGCCCGTCCTCAGGCCGGCACTGTCTCTTGATGAACTGTTCTTATGCATGTTTCGGCTGGCTGGGGCATCCTCCGTTCGGTCGCAGGCGGCCCGGTCGCCGCATCCGGTTTACACGTCGGGCCGCCTTCTCTGAATTTTTCCCTGCTCCGGGGTTTTACGGCGACGTCGGGAACCTTCCGGCTTTATAGGGAGGATCTGCCTTTCCGGTTGGATGGCTTTTGCCGTGCCGCCGAAGCAGGGGCTGATCGGTTGACGGCTTCGAGCCTATGTTCTCGGCGTCCGGTACGGATCGGCGCGCTGGGTTACCGATGGCTATAGTTCGTCAATTCGCGCGCGTGCGGCCCGCTGCGCAGCAGAAACTCATTGCGGAAGCGCGACGGCGACGTCCCCATCCACGTCCGGAACGCCCGCCTGAATGTATCTGAATCGCCGAAGTCGAGCCGATTGGCGATCTCCTCGATCGACAAATTCGAATGGCGCAGCATTTTCAGACCCAACTCCCGCCGACAGCTGTCCTTGATCTGGCGGTAGCTGGCATTTTGGTCGAGCAGACGGCGGCGCAAGGTGGCAACGCTCATGCCGATTTCACCGGCGATTTCGTCCAGTCGCGGGGCCATTTGCCGTTCGCGCAGGCCACGCATGGCGATCCGCCTCACGCGTTCGGCCAGATCCTGCTTGATCTGGCCGACATCGTTGCTGAACAGGAAGTTTCCGTCGGGTCGGTCCATCACGGATTCGGCTTTCCATTCAGCCGGATAGTCGAGAAAAAGTTCGGGGAAGGCAAAGCCGGTCCAATCCGCTTCCATCTGGATGGGCACCGGCAATGGCGGCGGCCCCAGTTCCGAAAATATACCGGAATCATGGCCCAGGCAGATGCGGCTCAGATGCAGGGGCTCAGCGATCAACCACTGCAGCAGGCTATGGAACTCTGCCACGCTGTATAGCAGGATCAGGGCGGTCTCGATCGTCAGCCGCGAGCCGAGTTCATCGAGGTGGACCTCGGCTTGACCATCGCGCTGGCGCAGATGTGCGCGCCCGAAGCGACCGTCGCTGGCATCGCAGCAAAAGCTCCAGCACTGGATCGCTTCGCGGATCGTCCGGGCGCCCGATACGGCATAAAGGGTTACCCGCCAGTCGTTGGCCCGGACAAACTCCTTTCCGCGAGAACGGTTGGCCTCGTTCCACAACAACCGGATAGCGTGGACGCAAAGCCGTCGCCGATCGCTTGTCGAGCAATTGTCATCCCCTGCACTTTCGCTCAAATCGGGGATTGGTCCGCCCAGGCTCTTTCGCAAGCTATCGAGCGCGCCGGGCCTTTGCCGACACACGGCGAGGATCGACGTCGTCATCCAGTCCTCCAGCGTCACACCGGAGATGAGGGGGCTGCGATATCTGAGCGTCATGGGGGCATGATTCCGATCTTCAGTGCTGCAATCACGCAATGCGGACTGCCGGAGGACACGGGCTGGCTGCCTTGACCCATTAAGTCGCAAAATTGAGCGAAATATCAGTGGTGCGCCGCCAAGCCGCATGGGAGCATAATGCGTCGCTCATTGCAATGACGCGATAGACAGGGAAGCGGCCGTCACCAGTTGATACAAGGCTGGGACAGGCAGCAAGTTGAACGGGATGCCTTGGAATGCTGAACAAATTTAAAGCGAAGGCGCTTCTGTTGGTCTGCGGGTTCGCCTTGACCTCCTCCGCGTCTCACGCTGACGACGCCCCGACCGGCGGCGATCCCCGAACCCGCGCCTTTGTCTTGTCGGGCATCGTGTGGGAGAGCCCCGGCGAAGGGGGCAAATGCGAACAGATGTCCGAGGGCGGCGCGCAGATATTCGCCAAGACGCTGCCCGCTTCCGTGCAGGCGCAATATGCGACGCCGGACAAGGCCCAGGCATTGTGGCGCCTGGAAGCCGAGCGGCTTGGTTATAGGCACGTCATCGTCGGCGAAACCAATAACGTCGAAAAAAGGGCGAAATTGCCCGAGGGTTTCGATCTCTCGGCTCCCATGACGCCGGCCCGGGCATTGGAGATCGCCGCTTACAACGGTTTTCCCGAGGGGAAGGGAAGGGCGACATGGTCGGGCAAATCCATACAATATGATTCTTGCACGAATCCCGAGGATTTCCAGGTTCTGAACAAGGGGCTCCACCCCTATACCGGCACAGTGGCGGCCGGCATGAATCTGGACGGCAAGGTCAGCCGTTCCGACTATACCGGGCCCGACGGGACAAGGGGGGTCGATAACCAGCTGTGGCGCGCCATGGGCTGCGTGCCGACATTCATGGACGAGGCGGACCCGAAGAATGCAAAGGAAACGCTGCTTTCCGCCCAGGCCCCGACGGCCATCGTCGTCCGGAATCTGGACGATATCGCGAACGACCCGGACGTGACCGTCGATATCTATGGTGTGCGCGAGCCCATCGTGCGGGATGCCCGCGGCAAGGTTATAAGAGGCCATACATTCACGCCGGTGGCCGACCGCAGCCTCCATGCCAGCTTCAAGGGGCGCATCGAGGACGGCATATTGACCACCGAACCGGGCGATCTCAATGTCCAGGTCAAGGAGCAGATAGTCGACATTCACAGGTCGTTTCGCGGTGCGCGTATCCGCATGACGTTCAAGCCGGACGGGACGGTAGAAGGGGGGATATACGGCTATTACTCTCTCGCCAGCCTGTGGGACTATTTTGTGCAGAGAACGCAGCTGAGCGCAGATTTCACGCGCTATTCCTGTCCCGCATTGCATCATGCCTTCAACCGTCTGGCGGATGGCTATCGCGATCCCGCCACGGGACGCTATACGGCCATCTCCTCGGCTTTCGGCTTTGTCGGCACGCATTCCTTCGTTGCCGCGCCGGACAAGGCATCTGGCGCGAGCGAGGCGTCGTGACGGGGCCGTCACCCGTCCCGGGCGGGAGTGATCCCGCCATCCGGTCCGTCGGCGATGAAGGAATTGATCGCCAGATTGAGCGAAAAGTCAGTGGTGAGGAGGCGGACTCCGTGCGAGCCTCAGGCTGGCGTTGCAGTTGCTGCCCAATAACATAATCCAATGTCGGTCGGAGAGTGCTTAATGTCCAAAATCAAGCGAATTTCGAACGGTTTGCTTGTGGCCGCCACGATGGTATCGGCCGCTTCCATCGGCGTTGCCGCAATCGGTCCCTCGACCAGGGTCGGCGCCGAGGAAACGTCCAGCGCCGCGCCGTCGATGTTGCGCCGCCTGACCGAAGCTCAGTACCGTCAGTCGATCGCGGACATTTTTGGCCCCGACATCAAGGTAATCGGACGTTTCGAGCCCGACTTGCGGGTTCATGGCCTGCTCGCGGTCGGCGCCAGTGCGATTTCCATCACACCGGGCGGCTTCGAGCAGTATGATGAAATCGCGCGCGGAATTGCAGCGCAGGTGACCGACAAGGGCCATCGCAGCGAGATGGTCGGTTGCGGTCCCACACCAAGCGATCCAGACGGCGCGCAGTGCGCCGAAGCCTTTATCCGCAAGTTCGGTTTGCGGCTCTATCGCCGCCCCGTCCCGGACGGCGAAGTCCGCTCGCTGACGAGCCTGGCAATCGCGTCCACAGAGCGTCTTGGTGATTATCATGGCGGGCTTGCGGCGGCGCTGGCTCGTATGCTCGTGAGTCCGCAATTCCTCTTCCGCATGGATGCGCCTGGCCGGAATGGCGAGATTGACGGCTTTTCGAAGGCGTCGCGCCTTTCCTTCCTGCTCTGGAACAGCAGCCCGGACGCGGCTCTGCTCGATGCGGCCGAGAGGGGACGTCTCGATACCCAGACCGGACTTGCCGCCGAAGTGGATCGCCTGATCGCGTCCCCGCGTTTCGTCGAAGGCGCCCGAGCGTTTTTCAGTGACTATTTGCGGCTCGACACGATGGACAGCCTGTCAAAGGATGCGCAAATCTATCCCGCGTTCACGGCCGCCGCTGCCGCAGCGGCCCGCGAACAGACCTTGCGGACGATCGTCGATCTGCTCATCGCTCGCAACGGCGATTTCCGGGAAATTTTTACTACACGCCGATTCGCCATGGAGCGGACCTTGGGGCCGCTTTACGACATCCCGATCACCAGAAGCGGCTGGTATATCCACGAGTTTCCCGAAACCGATCCTCGGGCGGGATTGCTCACCCACGCAAGTTTGCTGGCGGCTCACTCGCATCCAGGGCGGACATCGCCGACCTTGCGCGGGATGGCGGTCCAGGAAGCGCTCCTGTGTACCGAGGTGCCGGCGCCTCCCGCCAACGTCAACTTCACCGTGGTGCAGGACGTCGACAATCCGAACCTGAAGACGACGCGTCAAAGACTGCAGGGCCATCTCGATGACGTCGAGTGCGCAAGCTGCCACCGGATTACCGATCCGATCGGCCTCGGCCTCGAGAAATTCGACGGCGCGGGCCAATTCCGCTCCTTTGAACAGGGCGAGCCGATCGATGTCACGGGTATCCACGAGAAGAAGACTTTCGATGGCGCAGTCGAGCTGGGAAAGATTTTCCATGACAGCAAGCAGGTCATTGCGTGTTTCGTCGATACGGCGTGGAGATATGCCCATGGCAGGCAGCCCTCTCCCGGCGAAACCGCGGATGTCGCCCGGCTGGAGGAGCTGTTTGGAGCGGATGGATACCGCTTCGCATCGTTGATCCGGTCGATCGCACTCGATCCCGGATTTGTAAGGATGACCCCACCCGCGAGGCAGGCACCGCGCAGCGCCTCGTACCAGGTGGCGGCAGAAGGGGTTGGAATGCCATGAGCGGAAATATGACGTCGCGACGCAGTTTCATCATGCGTGGAGCGGTGGGGGCGGCCGCCGTAACCGTCAGCCTGCCCCTGCTCGACCTCTTTCTCGACGACAGCGGTACGGCCTATGCGGCAAGTTTGGGCGGGGCGCCGTTGCCGGTACGTTTCGGGACATGGTTCTGGGGGTGCGGCATGATCCCCGACCGCTGGGAACCAAAAAACATGGGGGCGGGTTACGACCTTCCGCCGCAGCTCGCTCCGATCAAGAGCGTGCAGGAGCATGTGACTGTTCTGACCGGCTTTGGCGTCGACCTCGGAGACAAGGGCAACCTGCCCCACATATCCGGCAATACCGGGGTTCGCACCGGGGCTGCGGCCGATAACTGGCTGGCCATCGAGGCGCCGACGATCGACGTGCTGATCGGGGATGCGATCGGCAACGGAGCGTTCTTCCGCAGTCTGGACCTGAGTGCCGATGGCGATCCCCGAACAAGCTACTCGTTCAGGGACGGAAAGAGCATGAACGCCTCAATTCCGACCCCGCTCGAATTGTACAACCGGATCTTCGGCATAAATTTCCGCGATCCGAACCAAGGTGAATTCACCCCCGATCCGCAATTCATTGTGCGCAGCAGTGCCCTGTCCGGCGTCACCGAGCAGCGGCAAGCGCTGATGGCACGGCTCGGGGCAGCGGATCGCGCCCGCCTTGATCAATATTTCACGTCGGTTCGGGAGATGGAAAACAAGCTGGCGCTGCAACTGAAGAAGCCCGAACCGCTTGCCGCCTGCCAGTTGCCTGAGCGTCCGACGCTGGAAACCACCGATCTCACCGATTACGAACAACGCGCTGCCAATCACAAGGCGATGGCCCAGTTGCTTGCCATGGCGCTTGCCTGCAATCAGACCAAGGTCTTCAACATGGCCTATTCGGTTGGGACCTCCGATCTTCGCAAGGCGGGCAACACCACCGGCTATCATCAGAGCACGCACGAGGAGTTGATCGACCGCGCGCTTGGCTACCAGCCTTCCACCGATTTCTTCGCAACGCGGAATATGGAAGCCTGGGCGGATTTCGTCGCAGCGCTCGCCGCGATAAAGGAAGGTGACGGCACCCTGCTGGACAACACCCTTGTTTTCGCTCATTCCGACGTTTCCTACGCGAAGAACCACGATGTCGGCGGCATTCCGATCATGCTGGCCGGGCGTGGCGGCGGAAAGTTCAAGCCTGGCATCCACGTGAACGGCAGCGGCGAAAATGTCACGCGCGTGGGGCTGACCTTGCAGCAGAGCATGGGGGTGCAAACGGAGAACTGGGGCATCGGCCCGATGGAAACGAGCCAGGGAATTACCGAAATTCTGGTCTGACGCCCCTGTTATTCGGAGAGATATGTCCATGATGAGAAGTTTGAAAATCGGCGTTGCGGCAACCATCGCGCTATCGGCGGTTGCCGCCGTCGCGGCGACCCCGGCGCAGCAGAGTGCCGTGAATGCCCGCAAGGCGAACTACAAGGAGATTGGGGGCATTTTCAAATCCATCAACGACGAGATCAAATCGGGGTCGCCCGACCTGAATACGGTGCGGCCCCTGGCACGAAATCTCGCCCAGCGCGCGTCCCGATCGTCGCAGCATTTCGTTGCAGGCAGCGGACCATCGAGCGGGCTCCCGACGCGGGCGAAGGCGTTGATCTGGAAGGAGAAGGCGAGCTTCGATCGCATCCAGCAACAGATGATCTCATCGGCCAATGCGCTTAATGTCGCCGCCGCGGCCGGTGACGTTTCACGCATGACGGCCGCGCGCGACGCGCTGGGGGCAACGTGCAAGTCCTGCCATGATCGCTACCGGGAGGCATCATGACGGTGAAGCCGGAGCCGAGGCGGCTTTTGATCTGGGACCTGCCTCTCCGGGTTTTCCACTGGGCACTGGCGTTGCTTTTCGGCGTCATGTGGTGGACTGGTGAGGAGCGCATGCTCGATTTACACCGGGTGGCCGGATATTCGGTCATCGCATTGCTGCTGTTCCGGATCGTCTGGGGATTTGCGGGCAGTTCAACGGCGCGTTTCGGAAATTTCGTCCGCAGCCCGCGTTCGGTTGGCAATTATGTTCGCAACGAAATGCTGCTTCGCGGCGGCGCGCGCAAGGCCGGGCACAATCCATTGGGCGGGTGGAGTGTGCTCGCCATGCTCGCGCTGCTGTTGATCCAGTGCCTGCTTGGGCTTTTTGCAGTGGATATCGACGGGCTGGAATCCGGGCCGTTCAGTTACCTTGTCGAGTTCGACACCGGCCGTGTCGCCGCCGAACTTCATCATATTATATTCGATGCCTTGCTCGTGATTGTCGCACTGCACATCCTGGCAGTCATATTTTATTTGGTTTGGCGAAGGCAGAATCTGGTCCTCCCGATGATTTCGGGTCATTCTCCCTCGATCAGCGAAGATGCGGGCGTGACGGGGCGTTCCTTCGGGTTCGGTTTCGCCATTCTCGCCGGTTGCGGTTTGGCCGTATTTGCGGTGGTCGAGTTGTTCGGCCGGGCCTGATGCACCCTGAACGGAGATTTCTGCTTTCGCTGGAATGATGTCCAACCGGTGACGGCGATCCGCCTCGGTTGGAAAGCGCCCTAGGGTCAGGACTCATTGATCAGAGCCAGAAGATGATGGTGGCGGCGAGGGCGACGGCGGAGAAGAAGGCCTTCGGGCACCGATCGTAGCGTGTGGCGACGCGCCGCCAGTCTTTGAGGCGACCGAACATGATCTCGATGCGGTTGCGGCGTTTGTAGCGGCGCTTGTCGTATTTGACGGTTTTGTTCCGTATTTTCCGGCCCGGGATGCAGGGGGTGATGCCCTTTTCCTGCAAGGCGTCGCGGAACCAGTCGGCGTCATAGCCCCGGTCGGCGAGCATCCATTGCGCTTTGGGCAGACTGTCGAGCAAAGCGGCCGCGCCCGTGTAATCGCTGACTTGTCCGGCGGTCATGAAGAAGCTGATCGGGCGGCCATTTGCATCGGTTACGGCATGAAGCTTGGTGTTCATACCGCCCTTCGTCCCGCCGATCAGGCGTCCCGGACCCCCTTTTTTACCCCAAGGCTGGACGCCGTGCGGTGAGCCTTGAGATAGGTCGCGTCGATCATGATCGTCTTGCGATCGGCAGCCTGAGGTGTCGCCAGGCCTTCCATCATGCGGACAAAGATGCCCTTGTCGCTCCACCGCTTCCAGCGATTGTAGAGCGTCTTTGCCGGGCCATACTCTCTCGGCGCATCCCGCCACCTCAGCCCATTGCGGTTGACGAAGATGATGCCGCTCAAAACCCGCCGGTCATCAACCCGCTTGCGGCCGTGGCTCTTCGGAAAATAGGGCTGAAGCCGAGCCATCTGCTCGTCCGTCAGCCAATACAAATCACTCATCCTTCAGGCTCCTCAACGCGAGCCTGAATCACAGCCGTCACATCAAATCAATGGGTCCTGACCCTAAGTGGGAACATCGCCCGCCAATTGTTTTCGTTTGGCTTTTCCGGGCGTTCTCGCCTCGACCAGGAAATTATGAATGATCTCGGCCATGGCGCTGCGGAGGATTTCGTCGCCATTCGGATATCCTCGCATGCAAACAAGGTAGAGGAACTGATCTATTTGCAGCATTGTTAAAATAAACTTCGCTCTTATTTCTTCTCGATGAATTTCATCAAAGCCCTTGCCCAGTCCAGACAGGTTCCAAATATCGTCGTAATAACGATATTTGTTTGCCTGTGCGTCAGGTTCCGTTGCGTCTATCTGAATGAAAACAGAAACCAGAACCTGGTTAAGGGATGATTCCTTGATCAGCTGTGTCAACCACTCGCCAACTTGCGTCGGCGTGGGGTTGAGAATTTGGAACAATTGGCTCCATGTATTTTTGATGCGCGGTGCTATGTCATCGAACAGCGCAAGCGCGAGTGGCAGCTTTCCATCGAAGTGTCGGTAGAATGTAGTTCTGCTGACGCCAGCCTGATCGGCGACCATCTCGACAGCCGTTTCCGAATAGGAATGATGCTTGAAAACCACTTGGGCGGCTTCCAGAAGCTTCTTGCGAGTCTGTTCCTTTTGTTCGCGCTGGGAGTCGCCAGGTCGCCGACGCTTCGCTATTTTCAACTCTGCATGATCGCTGCTGTGAGCCTGCGCCAGATTATCTGCTTGTTTTGCCACACCCTGCCTTTGCAACATTATCGCGGTTTGCCGATCAGAGCATGGGGAAAACAAAAAGTCCATTGAGCGACGCTCAAGCCCCTGTCGATGCGCGCCGATGCCCCGATCCTGGCATAGTCTGCCTGCGGAATGGCGTCACGTCAAACGTCTTTCCCCATAGGTTCCGGGAGCATCCGTCGGCATCAGATATCGGCGTTGACTTTCCTCAAGTCGCAATGAAGGGCAATCGGATCGATCGGTTTCCGAATGATGGGTTGGGGCCAAGCATTCTTGATTTGCAGGCCGCCGACAGGCAGATATTGCGCGGCTTACAAGATTGGCGGGCGAATGATCGACGAAGAAGTTTTTCCGGCCGGCGCGGCGATCGTTGTCGGTGGTTCCGGCGGCCTGGGGGCAGCGTCGGCGCGGGCACTGGCGCGTGCAGGCAGCGATATCGCGCTGTGCTACCGCACCGGAAAGGCGTCGGCGGAAAGGCTGGCAAGCGAGCTGGGCGAATTGGGGAGACGAGTTACGATCCACGTCATGGATGTGACAGATTCAGCCTCGATCGAGACAGCTTTGGAGCAGGCGATCGCGGGGCACGGACGTGTGCATACTGCGGTCTGGGCGGCGGGGCCCCTGGTCGAGCAGCATTATCTCTCGCAGATCCCGCTGGACCAGTTGCAGAAAGCCCTTGAAATCGAAGTCCAGGGATTTTTCCGGGTCAGCCAGGCGATCTTGCCGCATTTTCGCGCGTCTGGCGGCGGTTCGTTTGTCCACCTGGGTTCGGCCGGCGATCTGATCTGGGCGTCGCGCGATGGCCTGTCGGTTGTGCCCAAGGCGGCCAACGAGGCGATGATCCGCGGTCTGGCGCGGGAAGAGGGGCGCTATAACATCAGGGCAAACAGCATTCTGGTTGGGGTGATCGACGCCGGGATGTTTCACGAATTGTCGGCCAGGGGACATTTCAGTGAGCGCTGGGTCGAGGAAACGCAGCGAATGCTGGCATTGAAGCGATGGGGAACGCCAGAAGAGATAGGCCACGCGGTGGTATTCCTGGCATCCAGTCGTGCCGGCTATACGACGGGGCAGCAAATTGCGGTCGCCGGCGGATTGGGTGTGTGATTGGTTTGCCCAGGCAATTCATACATGGCGACCTGGCCGTGGATGCGTTCTAGAAACTGCCGGCGTTGAGGAAATCCGGACGCCGGGTTTGAAGTCTGTCCGGTCGATCAGCCAGAAGGATGAGGCTTCCTGTCGTTCATCGAAGACCGACGACCTGAACTTCCAGGGTCGTGCTTCGGCCTTTGTCGCCAACATGTTCCGACATCACCATCGACCCGCCTGGGACAAGGCGCAGACCGCATATTTGGGAGCCGACGGGTTGAATGCCGATCCGCGTTTGCAGCCTGACTGGGAATCAGCCGGATTGTCCGTTCCAGGCGAGTGCTTCCACTTCCATCAGCGCACCCGGCACCAGCAGTCCGGAGATGATCACGGCCGTGCCTGCCGGTGCGGCCGTACCCAATACCTCGCGCTTCACTTCGGCATAGGCAGGATAGGCCGAGGCATCCGTGAGGAAGCATGTCAGCTTGACGAGATCGGAATACCCAAGACCCGCTGCGGAAAGGACGCTTCCAAGATTATCGAAGCACTGCCTCGCCTGCAGCAAGGGGTCCGGCCCGACCAGAGCGCCGTCCCTTGTCGGAACCTGACCCGAGACGACGAGCCAGGGGCCGACTTTCGCCGCTTGCGAAAACGCCGAGCCCGACGGATGGACGCCGATAATGTCCATGATCAGGCAGACACGCTGGCGCGGGCACACTCACGAATGATGGTGCCCATTTTTGCGGCCCCTTCGCGCACCCGCTCCAGCGGTTCGAGGCTGTAGGCCATGCGGAAGAACTGCCGCTTTTCGTCGCCCGCAATGAACCGTTCACCGGGGCGGAAATAGATCTTTGCCCTGGCCGCCTCTTGCTGGGCGCGATCCCAGTCGACGCGCTCGTCGATCTCGACCCAGAGGTAGAAAGAGCCGCGCGGGATTTCGAACCGGACCAGATCGCCGGCCAGTCGCATTCCCTCGACGGCGGCCATGCACTTTTGTTCGTACAGTCTGTTGACCTTTGCCACATGCGGGTCGAGCAGCCCTTCGCTCAAATACTCGGTCATCAGTCGCGCGATCCACTGGCTGACGCCCAGATCCTGCCGCACCGCTGCGAGCGCTTCGATCACTTTGGGGGTGCCGGCCATCCAGCCCATGCGAAGGGCGGGGGCGATGGTCTTGCTGAAGGTGCCAGCCTGCATCACAAATCCCTGGTCGTCGAGACTGAGGAGCGAGGGCAGGGGATCGCCGGCAAAGCGCAGTTCGCCGTAGCAATCGTCCTCGAGGACCATGAAGCGGTGCCGGTGAGCGAGTTCCACCAGCTTGTGCCGACGCTCGACCGACATTTCGGCGCCCGTGGGGCAGTGGAACGTCGGCCCGACATAGACCATCTTGAGGCGTTCGCTGCGGCTCGCGAGCCTGCCGATTTCCTCCTCCAGGGCATCGACATCCATTCCCTGCCGGTCGATCGGGATCGGCAGCAATCTGGCTCCCGCCTCTTCCAAATAGCGGGCGCCATAGGGAAATGTGACCTGTTCGATCGCCACGACATCGCCCGGATTGATAAAGCCGCGGGCGGCAAGTGCGATGGCCTGGACCGAACCGGACGTCAGAATCACGCCTTCGGACGGAAGCGATCGGCCCTGGAGGCTGGCAATTCGTTCTGTGATCAGCTCGCGCAGCCGCTTGCTGCCAAAGGTCAGCTCGGGATAGCCGACCCACGGCGCGAAATAATCGAGGGTCGAGGCGTCCGCCTCGACAACCTTGCGGGCCAGGCGCGCCAGCTCTTCCCTCGGGAAACTCTCGTGCGCCGCCAGTCCCTGGTCGAAATTGAAGACAGACGTGTCTTCGGGTTGCTCCCAGAACGCCGTCGGTCCCTTAAGCGCCGTGTCCGATTGCAGGCTTTCAGGTGCGATAGTCATTAGCCTCTCCCGTCTTTCATCGTCATCGCGAATGCAGGGCGCGATCGCCGCAAGGGTTGCACGACAATGTTGCATAGCGCCACATCAACTTGCAACATCATCGCGTACCTGTAAATGTGGCTTCGCGGGGAGTGGAAAGAATCGGCGGGTTGCCGACAACTCCGGAGAGAGGAACGATGACGCTCGATCGGTTGGCTTATCTGGTCTTTGCATCGGCGGATGTCTCGCGTTGGCGTGCGTTCGGATCGGACGTTCTGGGCCTTGCGGCGCGGGAGGGGGCCGATGGCGCCCTTTATCTGAAGGCGGATAGCCGCGCGTTCCGCATTCTGGTGGTTCCCGGCGAAACGGATCGATTGCTGGCCTCGGGCTGGGAAGTGGCGTCGCGGGAGGCGTTCGACGCGCTGCGGGAGAAGCTGGTGGCGACCGGGCTTGATGTGCGAGTGAGAGACGGGGCAGTGCTTGCACAGCGTCATGTCTCGGGCTTGTTTGACGTGACCGACCCGTCGGGCAACCTCATCGAGGTCTGCTGGGGCCCGGTGTCGGATTTCGCCCGCTTTGTGTCGCCGGTCGGGGTCAAGGCATTTGTCACCGGCGACATGGGCATGGGGCATGTCGTGCTGCCCGCGCCCGATTTCGACGCGACCTGCGATTTCTGGACGACCCATCTCGGCATGGGCCTATCGGACATCTTGCGCCTGCCCGGCTTCGGGCCCGACGGCGCCGACGCGCGGGTGCATTTCTATCATTGCAATCCGCGCCAGCACAGCCTTGCGCTTGGCGAGGTGACGGTGCCCTCGGGCTGCATCCATTTCATGCTGGAAGTGCCTGATGTCGATGAAGTGGGTCTCGCACTCGATCGTTGCACGGCGCACAAGGTGCCGCTTGCCGGGACGCTCGGGCGTCACGTCAACGACGATATGATTTCGTTCTACATGTGGGGGCCCGGCGGCACGCAGGTCGAGTTCGGTTGCGGCGGCGCGATCAAGGATTGGGCGGCGGACAACATCGTCTTCGAGACCACGCGCGGCAGCCACTGGGGCCATCAATGGCTGCCGTTTCCAGGATGAATTCCTTCTCGATACCAAGTTTGAGAGGCACGCCCGAGATGCAAGCTGAGGAGAGCGCCATGACCTTGGCCAAGACCGCGACGACCGCCGAAGGGCCGGTGCCGACGCACGATGAACTGGTGGCGCGCGCGCGCGCCATGATTCCGGCGCTGAAGGCGCGCGCGGTTGGCGGTGCGCAGGATCGACAGATCCAGCCCGAAACAGTGGCCGAGATGCAGGCGGCGGGGCTGTTCCGGGTGCTCCAGCCCAAGCGCTGGGGCGGCTATGAGATGCGCCCGGAGACCTTCTACGAGATTATCGCCACGCTGGCGGAAGGCGATATGTCGGCGGCGTGGATCTATGGCGTGATCGGCGTCCACCCCTGGCAGCTTGCCACCTTCGAGGACCGGGCAGCCGAGGAGGTGTGGGGCGAGGACGAAAGCGTGCTCATCGCCTCCTCCTACATGCCCACGGGACGGTTGACCCCGTGTGAGGGCGGCTGGCGGCTGTCGGGCCGCTGGGGTTATTCGAGCGGCTCGGAACATTGCCGCTGGACCTTCCTCACTGCGGTCCCGGTGGGACCGGACGGGCCGGACTTCGAAGCTGCCGGGACCGTACTGGTGCCGCGCAGCGACTACACGCTGATCGACACATGGGATACGCCGGGCCTGCGCGGTACCGGCAGCAATGATCTCGTCATCGAGGATGCGTTCGTGCCATATTATCGATTCGTGACGAAAGGCGCGTCCTTCACGCGCCACCTGCCGGGGCGCAAGGTCAACACTTCGCCGCTCTATGCCCTGCCGTTCGGTCAGGTTTTCACCCGCGCCGTATCGACCGCGCCGATCGGCGCGCTTCAGGCGATGATCGACATGATGATCGAGACCTCGAAAACCCGGGTATCTGTCTTTGGCACAGCGACCAAATTCGATCCTGTAGTGGCCCAGGCGCTGGCCGAGGCGCAGAACGAGGTCGATACGCTCAAGCTGGTGATGAAACGCAACGGCGACGCATTGTGGCACTATGCCGAGCGCGACGAAGACCCGCCGATGGAGTTGCGCTCGCAATTTCGCTTCCAGGCCTCGCTGCCGCCCGAACGCGCCACTCTCATGGCCTTGCGCCTGTTCAAGGCCGCCGGCGGCGCCGCCGTCTACAACAAGAACGGCTACGGACAGATTCTCGCGGACATCCTCACCGGCAGGCAGCACGCCGCAAACCAGTTCGAGCTCTTCGCCCGAAACTGGGGCTCCGTCCTCATGGGACAGGAAAATACCGACACCTTCCTGTAGGAAGAGCAGGGGCGGGGATGACAGACGGTCTGTCGCTCCAACAGCAAAGCCATCAACAAGCAGTCAGGATCGAATATGCGATTTGAAGGAAAATCGGCAATCGTCACCGGAGCAGCGTCGGGTATCGGGCGCGCGGTAGCCGTGCGACTTGCCGAGGAAGGCGCGCGGGTCGTCATCGGCGACCGGAACATGGACGGGCTGGCGGAAACGGCGACTGCGATCGGTGCTGCGGCCACATCGCTCCCTCTGGATGTCACCGACGCGGCCTCATGCCGCGACTTCGTCGCCAAAGCGTTGGCCGCAAATGGCGGACTCGACGTGCTCTGCAACATTGCCGGGACTCTCGATTTCGGTCGCCTCGACGAACTGACCGACGAGCGCTGGATGCGCGTCATCGCCGTCAATCTCCACGGCGTCTTTTTCCTTTCGCAAGCGGCCCTGCCGCATCTTGTCAAGACACGCGGTGCGATCGTCAACATGGCTTCGACCGCGGGGCTGATCGGCATTCCCTTCAACGCCGCCTACACTGCCTCCAAGCACGGCGTTGTCGGGCTGACCAAATCGCTGGCAATCGAATTTTCGAAGGAAGGCGTGCGGGTCAACGCGGTTTGCCCGGGCGGGGTGGAAACGCCGCTGATCGCGCGCACCTACCCGGAGAATCTCGATTGGGAACTGATGAGGACAAGCTCCTTTCTCAATTCCGGCGAACTCGCCCAGCCCGAAGACATCGCCGACGCGGTCGCCTTCCTGGCTTCGCAGGATGCGAAGCGCGTCACAGGTGTGGCGTTTCCGGTCGATGGCGGACAGACTGCCATCTGATGATGGCTTGGCGGAATGTAACGGCACAATTCATCGCATTCCGGTCAGACTCTTTCGGCAGCGCTTGTCGCAGTCCGGGCCGGGGCCCTACCATTCAAGCACGGCGCCGTCCGGCCCGCGCCAGACCGGCGTTCGCCAGGTATGCGGTTCTTGCGCGACCTTGCGGACAAGGTCTTCGCTGATCTCGATCCCCAGCCCTGGTCCCGTCAATGCCTCGACCATGCCGTCCTTTATCGCAAAGACGTCGGGATCGACGAGATAGGTCAGCAGGTCATGGTCCGCGCTGTTATAGTGAATGCCCAGCGACATTTCCTGGAACGCGAAGTTCGGGGTAGCGATGGCCAGTTGCATGCATGCGGCCAAGGCGATCGGGCCGATCGGCGAATGCGGGGCGATCGGGATGTCATAAGCTTCGGCTGCGGCGGCGATACGCCGGCATTCAGAGATTCCGCCGGCGTGCGACAGGTCTGGCTGGACCACGTCGATTGCCGAAGCCTCGAAGAACGGTTTGAAATCCCATCGGCTGTAGAGGCGCTCGCCCAATGCGATTGGCACCGAAGTGCCTTGCGCGAGTGATCGAATGGCTTCGAGATGTTCGCTCAACAGCGGTTCCTCGACGAACAGGGGTTTCAGCGGCTGCAGTTCCGCCACCAATTGCTTGGCCATGGGCCGGTGGAGGCGACCATGGAAGTCGATCGCCACGTCAAGACCGAGCGCCCGGACGCGGCCGACCCGCTCGACGACCTGATCCAGAAAGTGCGGACTGTCGAGCCAGCCGATCTTCCCTGTTCCGTTCATCTTGACCGCGTGGAAGCCCTGCGCGATGCGCTGCGCGGCAGCGTCCGTCACCTCATCCGGATCGTCTCCGCCGATCCAGGCATAGACCCGCACCCGGTCGCGTACCCGGCCGCCCAGCAACTGGTGAACCGGAACGCCAAGGCTTTTGCCCTTGATGTCCCAAAGCGCCTGATCCAGCCCCGACAGCGCCGACATCAGCACCGGTCCGCCGCGATAGAAGCCGAGCCTGTAGGCTGTCTGCCAGATATCTTCGATCCGGTCGGGATCCGCACCGATGAAGCGATCCCGGAATACCGCGAATTCGCCATCAACGGCTTCGCAATGCCCCTCCAGACTGGCTTCGCCCCACCCGACGACGCCATCGCTGGTTTCCACGCGCACGAACATCCAGCGCGGGGGAACCAAGAAGGTCTCAATCCTGGTAATCGAGTTCATGCCATCACTTTCAAAGCCGCCGTGTGTCGTCAGCGGTGCGGTCCGCGCCACCCAGGGTGGTCGGCTTGCGTCGGCAACCGAACAACCTCGCATCCGCACCTCGTCGTGACTAATCCTATCATACTACTATTGACATTCAAGCAGCAACCGCGCGAAGGTCTGTCCCAGGCAAGGGGCCGGCCAATTGGCGATGGAGCGTTTCAGTCGATGGAAAGCGCTGTAAGAATCGTCGCGCGCGACCAGCGCGACCGGGTGGGGGAAGGGCCGCTCTGGGTGGCGCGCGAGAGCGCCCTGTATTGGGTCGACATACTGGGCCAACGGCTGAACCGGCTGATGCTCGACGATAACAGCATCAGCAGCTGGGCCATGCCCGAACCCATCGGCTGGATTATCGAACGCGCCGGCAAGCCGGGCTTCATCGCCGGATTCCAGTCGGGCTTTGCCTTTCTTGAATTGGACCCTGTCCGGATCCGGCGTATCGCTTCGCCCGAACCGCACCGGCCATCCAATCGTCTCAACGATGCCAAGGCGGATGATGACGGTGCGATCTGGGCAGGCACGATGCCCATGGACGGCGATGGCGCGGAGGGAGCCTTTTATCGCCTCGATCCTTCCGGCGTCATCGACTGCGTCGATACCGGCTATCGCATTCCCAATGGACCGGCGATCAGTCTTGACGGGCGTTGGCTGTACCATGCGGATTCGGCCCTGAGCACCGTTTACCGCTATGCAATAGCCGATGGAAAATTGACGGGGAGGGAGGTCTTTTTGCGGTTCGACGCCGACTGGGGACTTCCCGACGGGATGACCGTGGATGCCGAAGGAGGGTTGTGGATTGCCCATTGGGGTGGCGGATGCGTGAGCCGGTTCGCGCCCGACGGCGTTCGGGACCGCCGAATCGCATTGCCGGCATCGCAAATCACGAGTTGCACCTTCGGCGGCGTCGGCCTCGATCGCATGTTCGTGACATCGGCGGCTCTGGGTAAAGAGGACGCGCTTGAAGGCGCGCTGTTCGAGGTCGATCCCGGATGCCGCGGCATACCAGCGCGGAAATTTGCCGGATAGCGACGAGGAGAACGACCTTGGTCGTTTGGACGGGCCTTTGCGCCGACTCATGACGACCAGCCTCTGACGTTCTGGACCGGGGGGTCGAGATTCCAGCCTGCCTCACCATCCATCAACCTGTTGCACGATGAGCCATCAAGATGTAACGCTTTGATGCAGTGGCTTGTGCATTCGGGATTGCGCGTCCCGGATGGCCATGAGCGTTACCGACAAGGAAAACCGGAATGAGCATCCTCGACAGGCGTACCCGCACCAAGGCCGATATTCACAATGTTGATGTCCGCGACTTCTTTTTGCGCGAGTTGCCGTCGCTCATTGCTCAAAGGGGGCATCTCGCCATTCCCGGCGCGAATGAGCTCGGCTTGACGCCGATTACCTTCATCACCCCGTCCGGCGTCTGGTCGCTGGCGATAGACGGAGAAACCATCAGCGTAACGGCAAAGGACGATGCGCCGACCGCGGTTCAATTGAGCGACGAGGATTTCAGCGACTTTATCATCGATCTCACGACCCTGCAGATGCTGTATAATTTGAAGCGGCTGAAGCTCTTGCGCGGAACCCAGGACATGTTTGAAGGGTGGTGGGCTGTGTTACGGTCGCTCGTCGACGGCCGTCCGGTCTACACGGCAGGCGCGATCGCAATGTTGGACCGGCAAGGCCAGCCGCTTGACGTCAATCGCTCTTTCACAAAGGGCGATGACGATGCCGAAATAGGACATTTTCTGGCCCAGACCGGCTTTTTGCATCTGTCCGGCTGGTTCGATGAAGCGCTCATGAGTGAAATCGAGGCAGAAATGGAACGCGAATTCGCTGCCTGCACAAAATCCGACGGTTCCTGGTGGGCGACGTTGCAGGATGGCACCGAGAGCCCGGTGAGGATTTCCGAATTCGCGAGCCGGAGCCCGGCGCTGCGCCGCCTTATTGAAGGCGACGCATATCAGCGCATCGGCCGACTGACCGACGACCAGTTCAAAATTGCAGGCGGCGGAGAGGCGATGCAAAAGCCCCTCAATGTCATGAGCGGAATCAGCAGCTTGCCATGGCACAATGATTGCGCGCTGGGGATGCATTCCTACAAATGCTGCAATTTGGTCGTGGGCATATCGGTTACCGGAGCAGGACCGGGATCCTCGCAACTGGCCGTACTTCCCGGATCGCATCTGGCGCTGATTCCCGCGAACCGGCTCTATCCCGCAAATGGCATGGAACCGCGCACCATTTCGACGAAAACCGGCGACGCGACCGTGCATTGTTCATGCACGCTGCACATGAGCGAGAATCCGACCGAATATGAACGCAAAGTGATTTATACGGTGATGGAGCTACCCATCGATCCGGAGACGTCGCAGGAAATTGTCCGGCTTCAGTCCCGTTACCATGAGGTCGGGCAAAATTACGCGCAGGAGGATTTCGGGGTGACGGTCGGCGCGGATTGACGCTGGACATCAGGCATCCCTGCCGCCTGACAAATCCGGATCGGCATATGCGGCCGTCATGCCTGCATCGGCCTTCTGCACATGGCGTGCGCCTCGGAAATTGCCTCAAGTCCAGGAAATCGGGCCGCTATCGTCGAAGAAGCCGCAAGTCGGCCCATCTTTGTCGAGCGTTGCCAACTCGACGATCACCCGCGCACCGTCTTTGGGCGTCTTTGTTCCCATGAACCGGCTGACCTGGCTTTTCACATAGCCGGGAGTTGCGGCGTTGACCTTGATGCCGTCAGCCTGCAGCGCGTGGGCGAGCATGATTGTCGCCGCATTCTGTGCCGCCTTCGCGACCGAATAGGCATAAGGCAGGGTGTGGGGCTGAACGCGGGGGTCAGGGGCCTGTAGCCAGCGGATCAGACTGGTCATGCTGGATACGTTGACGATCCGGCCGATTTCGGCCTTCCGCAGCAGGGGGAGGGCAAGCTGCGCCAGCCGGATCGGCCCGTGCAGGTTGGTGTCCATGCTCTCGCGAATGGACGCGGGCGATGCATCGAGAATGGTGCCGTCCGGAGCAAAGCCTGCGTTGTTGACGAGCGAATCGAGGCGGCCGTGGGCCTTGCCGATCATGTCGATGGCGGCTCGAAGGCTGTTCTCGTCGGTCAGATCGATCACGGCCAGGCGTATGTCGCCTTCGCCGGCCAGCGCCTCTACGGCGCGCACGCCCTTTTGCGCATCGCGGCTGCCGAGATAGACCGTCATGCCCCTGCGGGCGAGCGCTCGAACCACCTCGAAGCCGGTTCCGGTATTGGCCCCTGTCACCAGGGCGATCTGTCCCTTCAGCATGGCGTCCTCCAGACGGATGGATTAATTATGGCCCGCCCGGCCGCGGCCATTGGCCGGCGGAGCAAGGCTTGTTGTCCCGTGCGCAGATTCAGCCGGGCCAGAACATCTCGTCCATCAGGTCACGCTTGTAGGCCACCTGTTCGGGCGTCAGGCCCCAATAGGGGTTATAGACCAGCATCGAATTCGCCCTATGCCAGAGGGGTTCGATCCACTCCATGACATCGTCGGGCGTGCCGCACGCGACAAAGGTCTTGACCATTTCATCCGGCACCATCGCCGCGGCCTGCGGAGGCTCCATCGATTTTGCTGCCTCCTGGAGCTTTCGTGCCTCGGGGCCGAAGCCATGCGCTTCGAAATAAGGCTCATATTGAGCGAAGCCGGCGTAATAGGCGACCTGCGATTTGGCGGCATCGATGGCTGCCCTGCGGTCGCGATCAACCGAGACCGTGATCCAGGAATGCAAATGGATATCGGCCGGATCGCGGCCCGAGCGCGCCGCGCCGATGGCCAGCGATTCCATTGCCTGATTGAGCGCCCATTCCTTTGACCAGATAGGATGGCCGATCAGCCCGTCGGCCAGCTCGCCCGCAAGTTCGCACATCGCGCCGCGCAGTGCCGCCACCCTGACAGGAACACGCTCCCGATGCGGGGGCAGGGTCGGCGCATAAGCGTCGAACTTCAGTTGATACATCTTGCCGTTCCACGGCTCCATCGTGCCGGTGCGGGCACCATCCTCGACGTGACGCAGGATCTGGATGACTTCGCGGAGCCGGGAGACCGGCTTGTCATAAGGCATGCCGAAATAGCCGGCGGTGAAATGCTCCGGCCCGGTTCCCAGGCCCAGAACAGAGCGGCCGTTGCAGATACGATCGAGGTCGATGGTCGCCATGGCGGTTTCGAATGGGCTGCGGGTCAGCCCCATCGTGATGCCGCTGGCGAGCCCCAGGCGCTCGGTGATAGATGCCGCGGCCGCGAGGTGAACGAAGGGCGGGCCATAGGCTTGCGAAACTTCGATGCCAGCCGCACCGCGATCTTCCAGAAAGCGAACCCTGTCGTTGAACTCATATCCGGGAAGGAGATGTGCCCAATATTGCCGCGTCATGAAGTCTCTCCCTTATATTCCGACTTTGCGTATCATTTTCCTGTCCAGGGGCTGCGCGTGCTTTGGGGTCGCGTAGCTCTCGTCGCAGGTTGGCGTGAGTTACCGATATTCGTCCCAGGCAAGCGAAGCTTCCTGACTGTCGAAATCAAAGGCCGTTGTCAGGCCCAGCTTCTGCCGAACTTCGGCGATGGTCAGGTGGAACAGATCCTCGAACTTGTACATGAAGATCGGCCCTGCTTCCTCGCCGACCCGCATGCCATGCTGGGTGGCCTTGAGCGCCGTCGGGAAGGCTTGATGATAGTGGAGGCCGGTGCGCACCATGACGCGGGTCGAGCCCAGCACCTGCATGATGTTCACATGGCCGGACAGTTCCGCACCCAGGAAGCGCGGCGTGTTGCTGAGCCGCGCATAATAGGGGATCAGCTCGCCCAGGATGTTGAAGCCGCCGCCAAAGACAATATGTTCGAGATCGTGCGTCTGCGCGCTGCGGAGTATGTAATATTCGTGCTGGCTCTTTGGCTCGAATGGCGGAATGATCTGGACCTCGAAATTATTGTCCTGGATATAGCTTCCGAAGATGTGGCCGAGCGAGCCGGGAGGATAGTCGAGCAGGTCATCGACGGTGAAGGTCGAAATGAAACCATCGCTCAGCCACCGGTCGAGCTCGGGCCAGGCCTTGCGTTCGGCGGTGAACAGTTCCTCGATGCGCTCGTGGGCGTGCAGCTCGCGCATCAGGGCGCCCAGCTGGTACATGTCCGCCGTCGTCGGAATATCCTTGCCGCTGCGCCGCAGGCAGTGCGTTGCGATCCATTCGCGCAGCCTCGGTTCGTTGAGGAACCGCGACGAACTGACGAGGGTGCTGCTCTCGGTCGGGACAGCGGTCATGCCGCGCAGGGCGTAGGGGACATTGCTGTTCATCATGTCAAACTCCCATTTGCAAGGATTCGCGGGCCGGTTGCGGGCGTGGCGATTCCCCGAACACCGGCCGATCAGGCGGCGACCCGGGCTGATGCGATCTCCTCCAGAACCGGCACCACCGCCTGCTTGAAGCCGTCCGGATTCTCGGCGGATCCGAAGTGGCCGAGGCCCGGCAGGATCTGGAACCGGCTCCCCTTCACGGCCTGAGCGAGGCGGGCCGTGCCGGTCTCGGTTGCCAGAAAGTCGTACTCGCCGGTGAGCAGATAGACAGCGGTCCTCGCCGTATCGATCTGCACGGCCTGCTCGTAGGTCAGGTCGTGGTCGATCATGTGATAGTAGATGTCGCCTTCGAGAACCGGCGGAGCACCCTGCGAATAGACCCAGGTCGTCTCGCGCCGAAAGGCATCGGGGCTGGTCGGCGCAGTCTGTCCACGCATGAACGAGGCTTTCCAGTGCGAGCCAACTTGCGGGCTGCCGAAAGTGCGCTCCATGCCGGGCAGCGGATTGGTCTTGCCCATGGCAAGGCCGCCATTGATGGCAATGACGGCGCGGAACTTGCCTGGGTGATAAAAGGCGAGGTCAGGTGCGAGCATCCCGCCAACCGAACAGCCCATGAACACCGGCCGATCCAGGTCGAGCGTATCGGCAATGGCGATCACGGCCTCCATCAGAAAGCTTTTCGTCAGGATATAGGGCTGTTCCCACCACTTGATCGTGGCGGGCGGCAGCGACTTGCCGTGGAATGGTAGATCATAGGCGATCAGGCGGTAGTTCTTCTGGATGTCGGGGTCTTCAAGCAGATGGCGCCACTGTCTGCCGTCGGCTCCGGCGGAATGCTGAAGCAGCAGCGGGATTTTGCCCTGGCCCGATTCCTCGAAATAGATGCGATATTGCACGCCTTCGATGCGGGCATACATGTATCGGCCCACGGCATTGTCGAATTTGCGATCGACTTCGGCTGGCGCAACCTCGGTCTTCGGACCGCTGCGTACCGTACGGAGGATTTCGATGAATTCCTGCACCCCGTGATAGAAGGGCGCGACCGCCGCGACCATGTCTCCCTCCATGCGGAAGCCGGATCGACCGTCGTTATAGAAGGGATCCTGATAGCCAGGCGGCGGAACCCGCTGCAGCAGCTTGGCCCACGATGCGGCCGGGCCATTGACCATGATGTCGGCCTGTCCGGTCACTTCTGCACGTCGGAAGGCCTCGATCGTGCCATCGTTCATGCGCAGCAACCAGCCATCGTCGCCCATTCGGAATAGCGCGGTGCCGGTCCAAAATCTGGCGGCGAGCATGAATGCCGGACTGGCTTGGGCCGCCGAGATCACGTCATCGGCATCGAAGTCAAACATTTCCTCTCCCGCTCCCGTTCAATTCTCTTGGATAATCAATGAATTATTCACTGATCCTGCGGGGCCGTCCGCAACGGCTGCCCCGCAGTGCAGGATCAGGCGGCATTTCTGGTGTCCGTATCGGCGGCAATCGTCGCCAGTGCGGCCTCCGCGTCCCTCAGGCGCTGGCGAAGGCACGCCTCATGTTTCGGCTCGGTTGCGGCTATTGCCCAAAGGGCGATGCCCGCATGTGCGGCATGGCGCCAGTGATCGATGTCGATCCGTCCTTCGAGCCATTCGACAATCAGGCCCGTAAGTAGCCGGAAGACGTTGCGTGCGATGAGTTCGGCATTGGCATCCGCCCTGAGGTGGCCCGCGGCCTGGGCGGTTTCGAACAGTTCGGTCCAGAAGACGATGCCCGGGTCGATCCACAGGCTGTCTTCATCGTCGCTTTCGACCCGCTGCGTGCGATCGGCCTGCAGATAAACCAGATTGAACAGTTCCGCGTAGAACGCCTTGAAGTCCCTGACCTCGTCGACAATGCTGTCGAGCGCGGCGAAAATCCGGTCCAGCGGATCCAGGCTTTCGAGCAGATCGATGCGCGCGGCCAGTTGCTGCATCTGCTTGCGGTGCAGCGTCTGGAACAGTCGTCGTTTCGATCCGAACAGGTTGTACGGCGTGGCGGGGCTCAATCCGGCTCCTTCGGCAATGCGGCGCATCGAGAGATCGTCTTCGCCAAGCAGGCGGCGGGCGCTTTCGAGCAGAGCCTGGCGGCGCGCATCTTTGGCGCGTTCCCGCCTTGAAGCCTTTTGTTGCAATGCATCCCAGTCCATTCGCAATTTCCTGTTTTCCGATCGTCGTCGGATTTTTATAGCGCAATATAATTTATAGCACTATATAAAAATGTGCGATTGGCGAAAACGCCACCTTTGAGCTTGGGAGGCCGGTGTTGTGAAGGTGGTCCGAATTGGCGGCGCGTCCGCCTTCATGGTCGACAGCATCACGGCAGCCGCCCAGTTGCTCACGGCCGATCCGGTGCCGGACTATCTGATCTTCGATTTCATGGCGGAAGGCACCATCGGCATGATGGCGCGTTCACGGCAGGCGGGCCAGGGCGGTTACGCCAACGACATCATCACTTTCCACATCGGGCCGAACCTGCCGCAGATCGTTGCCAGCAAGGTGAAGATCATCGCCAATGCGGGCGGGATGAATCCGAAGGGGTGTGCTGAAGCGATCGAGGCCATGCTCAAGGAGCGTGGAGTCACGCTGAAGGTCGGCTATGTCGAGGGTGACGACATTCTCGCGCGCGAGGCGGATTTGCGCGCCGCGGGCACATGCGAAATGTTCTCCGGCGAAGTCTTCCCGGAAAAGGTCGACAGCATCAATGTCTATCTCGGCGCATTCCCGATTGCGCAGGCGCTGGCCGAAGGCGCGGATATCGTCATTACCGGCCGCTGTGCCGACAGCGCGCTGGCGCTCGGACCGCTGATCCACGAGTTCGACTGGGGCATGGAAGATTGGGACATGTTGGCTGCCGGAACGCTGGTGGGCCACCTCATCGAATGCGGCTGCCAGGTGAGTGGGGGAACCTTCACCGACTGGGATCAGGTGCCCGACTGGGAGAATATCGGCTATCCGCTGGCCGACGTGCGCGAGGACGGATCCTGCGTCATTACCAAGCCTGACGGCACCGGCGGGCTGGTCTCGGTCGGCACGGTTGCCGAACAGCTTCTTTACGAGGTTTCCGATCCGCAAGCCTATATCGTGCCCGATGTCGTCTGCGACTTTGCCGCGGTGAAGCTGGAGCAGATCGGCCAGAATCGGGTCGCGGTGTCCGGCGCACGCGGTTATCCCGCGACCGACAGCTACAAGGGCGTCGCCAGCTACGATATCGGCTGGCGCGCCACCTTTGCGCAGATCATCATTGGCATGGATGCGGTGGCCAAGGCGGAGCGGCAGGCGACCGCTATCATCGAGCGCGGCCGCCGCCTGCTGCGCGGCAGCAACTTCGGAGAATTTACGCGGACCGATTATGACATGATCGGCGCAGGGTCGTCCTATGCGCCGGGACGCCAGGCCCGCGATGTGCGCGAGGTGTATATGCGCGCTTCGGTCGACCACAAGGAACGGCAGCCGACCGAACTGTTCATGCGCGAAGCATTCGCGACGATGTCGGCGATGGCGCCCGGCACCAGTGCGACCATCAGCACCTCGGTCACGGCGATCACCAAGTTGTTCCTGTTTCTAACCCCCAAGCGCGGTATCCCGGTCAGTGTCACGGTCGATGGCGTGGCCAGCCCCGCGACGCATCATGAGGGCAGGCGTTTCGATGCGTCCTCGTTGGTGCGGCCCGCCAATCCTGCCGCCACGCCGGGCAATGTATCTGACGAAGCGATGGTCGAGGTGCCGCTGATCCAGCTCGCCTGGGCACGTAGCGGTGACAAGGGCAATTTGTTCAATGTCGCCGTGATCGCGCGCAAGGCCGAATTTCTGGCCTATATCCGTGCCGCTCTCAGCGCTGAACGGGTCGCGGACTGCTATGCGCACCTTGTGCCGGAAGGCAGCAAGCCCCGCGTGGATGCGTATGACGTGCCGGGCTTTTCCGCGATCAACTTCGTGGTCCACGATTCGCTGGATGGCGGATTGCTGGTGTCACCGCGGGCGGACAGCGCGGCCAAGGGCATGGCGCAACAATTGCTCGAATTGCCGGTGATGGTGCCTGCGGCTCTGGCCGGGTGAAGTCCGTCAACCTGCTGGATTGGACGATAGGGAGAGAAGGAATGAGCGAAACCGAGCGCAACAGGCAACTGAGCCTGGACTTCATCGACGCCATCGGGCGCAATGATGTGCCTGCCATCGTCGCCGCCTATGCCGATGACGGGCGCGCTACCACAATGGGCAACACGCTGATTTCCGGCACGTTCACCAGGGACCAGATCGTCGCTGCGGCAGATCAGGTGCTGGCGATGTTCCCCGAAGGTCTCAACTTCACCGTCCATTCGATCATCGCCGAGGGAGACCGGGTAGCCGTCGAGGCCGAGAGCCTGGGTCGCCACGCTTCGGGCAAGACCTACAACCAGAAATATCATTTCCTGATGCACTGGCGCGACGGCCAATTGGTGCATCTCAAGGAATATATGGACACCGAGCATGTCACCGACGTGCTGTGCGGGGGGCAGCGCCCGGCCTGATCCGGGACGAGTGGTCCAAGCCTTACACGGTCGCGGCGAACCGGCCGCAACCAGATTCTCCAAGGACAATATATGAACGAAATCGTGGAAACCGACGTCGTCATCATCGGCGCGGGCTTTTCGGGTCTCTATGCCGTTTACCGTTTGCGCAGCGATTATGATGTCATCTGCTTCGAAGCAGGCGATGGCGTTGGCGGAACCTGGTACTGGAACCGCTATCCCGGTGCGCGCGTCGACATCGAAAGTGTCGAATATTCCTACGGCTTCGACGAAGATCTGCAGCAGGAGTGGAGCTGGCCGGAATATTTCTCGGCCCAACCGGATCTCGAACGGTACGCCAACCATGTCGCCGACCGGTTCGGCCTGCGAAGGAACATCAGGCTGTCCAACAGGGTCACGAAAATGCGCTTCGATGACGAGGCAAAACGATGGCATGTTCACACATCGAAAGGCGATCACGCAGTCTGCAAATATGTCATCGCGGCGACGGGCAGTCTTTCCGCGCCTTACATGCCGCCCTGGCCGGGCCGCGAGGCCTTCAAGGGCGAGATTTATCATACGACCGAGTGGCCGCGAGAGGGAATCGATTTCACTGGCAGGCGGGTGGGTCAGATCGGTACCGGATCGACCGGCATTCAGGCAGCCCCGATCATCGCCGGTCAGGCGGCCCATCTCCATGTCTTCCAGCGGACGCCGGCCTTCAGCATGCCTTCGGGCAACCGTCCGATGGACGCCGAGCACGAGCGGGAATGGAAGGCCGATTATCCCGCCCGGCGCAAACGCATGCTCGAAACCTATGGTGCGTCGCTGATCGAACAACCCGACAGGTCGATCTTCGAATGCACGCCCGACGAACAGCGGGAAATCCTGGAAAAGGCGTGGAGCTCGAAAAGCGCCTTCAAGCTGATGCTGGCCTTTACAGACGTCATGACCGACAAGGCAGCGAATGATATCGTCGCCGATTTTGCCCGTGAAAAGATCCGCACGATCGTGAAAGATCCCGAAGTTGCGGAACTGCTCTGCCCGACGTCCTATCCGATCGGCGCGAAGCGGCTGTGCATCGATGCCGGCTATTTCGAAATGTACAACCGCGACAATGTAACCCTGGTGGATGCTCGATCCGCACCGATCGTCGCCTTCACCGAAAGGGGCTTGCAGACAACCGACGCCGAATATGATCTTGACATCGTTATCGTGGCGACCGGTTTCGACGCGGTGACGGGCGCTTTGACGCGCATCGAGATAGAAGGCGTGGATGGCCGGACCCTCGCCGAGAAATGGGCGGACGGCCCGACAACCCATCTTGGCCTGATGGTCGCCGGTTTCCCCAACCTGTTCATGGTCCATGGTCCGATGACCCCGGCGGCGCAGGCGCAGATGATCGCGACCGGCGAATGGCAGGTCAATCTGATTGCCGGGATCATCGACGATATGGAACGAGACGGGTTGACGCGCATCGACACGACGCCGGCGGCAGAAGCGGACTGGGCGAGAGAAGTGGACCAGGCTTCGCGCTTCACCGTCCATCGTCTCGCGGATTCATGGTATAATGGCAAGAATATCGAAGGCAAAAAGGGCGGCTTCGTAATCTATGTGGGCGGTTTCCCTCGCTTTGCCCAGCTGAGCCAGGACGCCGTCGATCAGGGGATCGGTTTCATTCGCAGTTGATCTGCAGGAAGCCGCCCGGCCAGCCCGGGTTGGTATGGTCGATGAGCCCAATCATGATCGTCGAAGCCGTGGCCGCCGCCGCGCTCGAGCAATCGCCGGGCGGCTTATGCCCGTGCGGCCGCAAAGGCGGCAAAGACGTCATCGACGTCCTCAGCGGCCGCGCAATACATGACCGGATGGATTTCGAGGGTGGTGACTCCAGCGTCGACCCAGACAGGAATCCGGTCGATCGTGGCGGCAAGATCAACCTTGCCGTCCTTTCCGGCAACCGGCAGCAACACGCTTCGGACGCCGAGCTGCGACGGGTCATGGCCATGCCGTTCATAGGCGCGGCGCAGTTCCCCAACCTGCGCCTTCAGAAGGTCGGGTGCCGGATTCATCGGATACCAGCCGCCGCGATGGCGTGCGATGCGGTCGATGTTCCGTTCCGTTGGGGGCAGGCCGAACCAGATCGGAATGCCGCCGGGCTGCACGGGAAAGGGCAGCGAATAGGCGCGGTCGAACGAAACGGTCTTGCCATGATAGGTCGCAGGGGCGCTCGACCAGAGTGCCCGGCAAGCCTCGACCTGTTCGTCCATGCGCCCGAACCGGCCCTCCCAGGGAATGCCGGAGAAATCATATTCGGCTTTCTGCCAACCCACGCCGAAACCGATATTGAGGCGCCCCTTGGCGATGACGTCCAAGGTCGCCAGCTGCTTGGCCAGGAACGCCGCAGTGCGCAGCGGTGAAATGAGGATCGCCGTCAGATCGATCCTGCGGGTCACGGCCGCCAGCGAAGCGAGCAAGGTCACAGGTTCGTAAAAGGGATAGGTCAGCGGGATGTTGTAGGTGCCATAGGGATAGGCGCTCACATCCTCTCCCATGATGACATGATCGCTGAGACTGAGTTCGTCCAGTCCGGCGCTTTCGGCGCGGCGTGCTATCTCGAAGAGCCCTTCGATCCGGCCTTCGAACCAGGCATCGACCCCGAGCAATCCGACGGCGATCCGCACCGATTTCCTCTCGTCAGCCGCGTCCGTACCGAGCGCCGCCATATGATCCGCGGACACGAGTTCAAGCCCCGGCCACGCCGGACATGTCCGGGCTGATCGCGAATTGCTCGCCATCGTCGAGCAGCGTTCGCGGGTCGCCCATGTTCATGAACCAGCGTGCATCCCGCCGCACGACCAGCCAGCGTCCGTCGCGGCACTGCCAGCGGTCGATATATTCGCCGCTCGTGTCCAGGAACAGGTGCGCCTTTTCGCCCTTGCCCTGATGCCTCGCCTGCACATAGGCGCTGGTTATAGCTTCATCGCCCTCGAACCTGAGCGTCACGCTTCCCAGCAGGTGTTGTGACTGGCCGCACCGGTCGAGATATTGCCGGAATACGGCCAGCATCGCTGCCAGACCATTCTGCTCCCGGCCATCGCCATAATCGAAGGTGACATCCTCGGCGAATACTTCGTCAACCACGCCCCAGTCGCGATCGTCGAGAATGCGGGCGAAGCGGCCCAACTGGTTGAGGATTTCGAAACGATCGGCGTCTGTCGGCATCCCGGTGTCTCCCGTCATTGCTGTTTGTCAAAAGCGCCACGCCTTGCTCCCCCGGTTCAACCGTCGCGACCGCCGGGCAGCATCAAGTCGGGCAGTGGAGGGAAGGCGGCAACGGTCCCGGCATCGACCATCTGAACATGCCCGTTCACGCCGGTTGCCTTGCGCGACAGCAGGAACATGGCGACTTCGGCAACATGTTGGGCCGAAACACCGCCGCGGTAGTCCGGATCGAACAGATCGTCGGACAGCGTATCGTCTTGCGCGAACCCGGTCATCGGGGTGAGCACAAGGCCGGGGCAGACGAGGTTGATCCGGAGCTTTCTTTCCGCGAAGTCACGCGCAGCCGATTTTACCAGGCCGACCACCCCGTGCTTTGCGGCGGCATAAGGCGCGACTTCGGAAATGCCGAGCACGCCCGCCATCGAGGCCGTCACGACACATGAACCCCCGGTCCGCAAGCGCGCAAGCGCCAGTTGCATGCCCAGAAAGGGACCGCGCAGATTCACCTGGTACATTGTGTCGAGCATGTCCGCGGTCACATTCGCGAACCTGGTGTAGGGCAGATCCATGCCGGCATTGAGAAATGCAAGGTCCAGTCCGCCGAACCGCGACGCGGCTGCGTCGAACATGGCCTCATTGTCTTCCGGCTTCGTGATGTTCGCCGTCACCGCGATGGCTTGTCCCCCGGCCTGCTCGATCAGTTCGACCGTTCTCGCCGCGCCGTCGCCATTCAGGTCGGCGGCAACGACCTGCGCGCCCTCCGCCGCCAGACGTCGCGCCGCCGCGCGGCCGATACCCGACGCGGCACCCGTGACAAGCGCAACCTTGTTCGTAAAGCCAGTGCTCATCCCTCATCCCCCGGGCGTTTCGATCGCCACATCCGTGTTTCCGTTTGCGCGTGCCCGAAAGCGAGGCCAATCGGCCTGACATCGGCAAACATTGCGTCAGCTTCTGACGAATCCTTCGTAGCCTTTGGCGACTGAATCTACGCAATGCTGCCTGTATCGTGGAAATCCGCCAACATAAACCATAAAATTTTTCGGTTTTCCTTCGATATTGGCGCCGTTGTACCAGGAATTGGCCAATCGGTGGATCGTGGCATGGGAAACATCCTCCACTTCCCGCGCCCATTCCTGTTCCGCCGCCTCGGTGGTCTCGATGCGCTCCAGGCCGGCCCGATCAAGATCGCCGATCATGTCGGTAACCCAGTTGACCTGCCATTCCGCCGACACGATCATGTGCGCCTGCGCGGCAGGCGTCAAAGGGCCATGAATCATGAAGAAGTTCGGGAAGCTTGCAACCATCGATCCCAGATAGGTCGTGGGTCCATCCCGCCAGCGCTCGGCGAGCTTGACGCCGCCAAGGCCCGCCACATCAATTCTGGAAAGCGAACCGGTGATCGCATCGAACCCGGTCGCCATGACGATGAGGTCAAGCTCATATGTCGCGTCGGTTGTTTCCAGGCCTTCGGGCGTGAAAGCCATAATCGGTCTGTCCTTGACGTCGACCAGCGTCACATTATCGCGGTTGTAGATCTGGAAATAGTCAGTATCGACGCAAAGCCGCTTTGCGCCGAACGGATAGTCTTTTGGACAGAGCCTTTCGGCAACTTCCGGGTCCTTCACGATTGCCCGTATTTTGCGTCGTGCAAAATCGGCGACATATTTGTTTGCGGCGAGATCGGTCATGATGTCGGGAAACGAAAGCAGCAACTGGAATGCGTTGCGTGAGTTCCATGCCTCTTCCAGAAGCCGCTCGCGATCTTCCGGCGTGACGTCGTGTATCGAATCCTTGCACGTGGGCTCGATAAGCGTGGCGCCCCAAAGGTCGCTCGCCCGTTTTCGCCTTTCGGCATAATTCGATTTCCAGGCCTGTTCATACTCTGCGTCCATCGGCCGGTTGCCGGAGGGGATGCTGAAGGCTGGCGTGCGCTGGAAGACGTGGAGATGCCCCGCTTCTTCCGCGAGAACCGGCGCAAGCTGGATCGCGGTCGAGCCGGTGCCCACCAAGCCGACCCGCTTGCCGGCGAAATCGACCCCCTCCCGCGGCCATTCGGTCGTGTGCAGAATGCGGCCCTTGTAGCTCTCCAGGCCGGGCCAGTTCGGCATGTGTTTGGCATAGAGCGCACCGGTGGCCGCAATCACGAACCGGCAACTCACATGATCGCCCTTTGCGCCGTGGACGTGCCAGCGGCCGTCCGCTTCGTCGAAGCGCATCGAAACGACCGGATTGGACAATCTGATATGCTTGCGAAGCCCGAAGCGATCGGCAACGTGGTTGGCATAGCGCTCGAGATCGGGCTGGGCGGAAAAATATTCGGGCCACTGCCACTCCTGTTGCAGGGGATCATCAAACCCATAGGAATACTGGAGGCTTTCGATATCCACCCGCGCGCCGGGATAGCGGTTCCAGTACCAGGTTCCGCCCACGCCATCGCCAGCCTCGAAGCAGATTACGCTATAATTGCCGCCAAGGTGGTGAACCGCATAAAGCCCCGAAAATCCGGCGCCGATGATTACCACGTCGCATTGTTCCACTGTCCATCCTCTCGCCATCTACCGTTGAAGGCCGGTCTAGGCCATCAATCGGACCTTTTGTCGCCGTCATTCATCCTGCCGCCCGGTGAAGTCGGATGCCGGGGAGCTTCGACAGGCGTTGAAGCATCGATGAGCTGGATTGTCCGCCGTGCTTCGTTCGACACGCCGCCCGCCCGGCGTCATTCGATCTCGGCGACGACCTCCACCCCGTTTCCGGTATGATCGGCGCGATTACCCATTCACCGTCGGGCGAATATGCATCGCTTTTCTTCCCCTCGTTCGAACAATCGGTCGCGGTTGATCCGGCAAACTGCAGGCATGGGCGGGCCTGACCTTCCACGGCGAAGTCGGCCCACGACGCAATCGCGGACCAGATTGACGTTACATGATGCTCCAGTTAGCTGATGGCAGCAAGCTTGGCCGTACGGGCGACGGTTAAGCAGAGATTGGCAGTGGAGAGACGACCAATGGAAAAGATGATCTGCGCCCTCTGGGGTCCTGAAGGCGAGTCGTCGGCGGCATTCGGCGAACGGTTGGTGAGGGACCTGCCTGCCGACCTCTTTGCTGCCGGCGCGACCGGGCTTCGATTGAACATCCGCGACGCACGTGTCGCGAGCGCTGCTGGCCTCAATCAATGCTGGCAATCGCCGCAACAGGATGCCGTGGTGCAGTTCTGGCTGCCATCGGCGAATGCGATGTTCCGTCAGCCGGTCGATGACGTGCTGGCCCGTCACAGTGCGCGCTTTGAAGCCTGGCTCGTTGCCGAGTCCACGATCATTCCCAATCGGGCGCATCCGCCGCGGTCGGGCGAGCCATGCGCGGGCTGGGCGCAAGCCAGCTTCATCTCCTTCCCGCAAGACATGCCCAGGGCGGATGCGATCGCGCACTGGCACGGCCACCACACGAAAGTGGCGATCGATACGCAGTCGAACTTTGAATATGTCCAGAACATCGTCGTGAAGCCACTGACCGCCAATGCGCCGACTTACGACGCCTTTGTAGAGGAATGTTTTCCCGACGCGGCGCAGACCGATCCGCGCGCGCTCTACGATGCAATCGGGGATGAAGCCCGATATGCCCGTCATCTGGCGGCGATGATCGACAGCGTGAATGCGTTTCTTGACATGGGCCGGGCCGACATCATTCCGACGAGCCAGTTCAACTTCACCGATCCTGAATGACGCATGGGCGAGGCGTGGCGTTGGCGGCGGCCACTCCTCGCCATCGTCAGCAGGCTTCACTGGTCCGCCGATTTATTGCTCCGCTTTCTCCAGCTGCGCAAAATAGGGGTCGACTTCGTCGCCTTCGGCCGGGTTGAAATAAGTCTTGCAGTCGCAGACCTTGCAGTCGTCGTCGAAGGTCCACACCTCGATCGTGTCGAACTCGACCGGCTTGCCGTCAACCTTGCCGACGTTCTTCACATGGAGTCCCGCCTGGTTGGCGCAAACGGCCGTCACCACCGGAATCAGGGTCCAGCAGTGGCCGTCCTTGAACGAATTTTCCCAGCTCTTCTCCATCGCCTCACGCCCGATTTTCACGAGACCGCCGACAGGGTCTTCGACCCGGAGATCGTCGGAGAAATTGGCCATCCAGGCCTCCTTCTCCTGTGCATTCCAGGTCTTGAAGTGATTTTCCAGAACGGCTTCGATCTGTTTGCGTGTCGGCATTTCCATCTCCTTGTCATCACGAAAAATGCTGCTCGATTACCGGTTCGCGCGAGCGGGCTGCGCGTCCCCGATCCTCACATGCTTTCGCCCATCGGCTTTGAGGGCTATTCGGTGGCCGAATGTTCATTTGTGACCATTCTGCGGTTTCATTTTGCGCGTTATTTACCTTTTTTGCAAATACAACCTTACTTTGCGTCGAATTTGATGGCAGTTTGCAGGCAGTAAGCCATGCGGTCCATCGACATGGGAGGCCAAGGATGAAAACAGCTTGGGAGGAAATGGCGACCCGTCTTGCCGCACTGGAGGACAAGGAAGCGATCCGGGCGTTGAAGGCGCGTTATTTGCGCGCCTGCGATCTCAAGCAGCCTGAGGTCGTGCGCGAATGCTTCCTGCCGGGACCTGTTCGCATCGCTTATGAAAATTTCCCGATGTTCACGGATCGCGATGGCTTCGTCGAGGTTTTCCGCGCGGCGGCTTGTCAGCCGGGCGTTTACGATATCCATCATGCGACAAACTGGGACATCGAGCTCACAGGTGAAGCGCGCGCGACCGGCAAGTGGTCGCTCAATTTCCGCACGATCCTGACCGGGCCGCGCAAGGTGATTCGCCTCGCGGTGGAATATGAGGACGTCTATCTGAAGCGGGAAGGGCGCTGGTGGATTGCCGAGACGACCAGCCGCATCATCTCGACACTGACCGAGCAGGTCGGCGAGGACGGCGGCATCTCTGTCGTCATACTCGCCGAACCCGCCGCCACGGCTTGACGGATGAATGTCCCCCGTTCCCGTGTGGCGCCGATTGCTTGCAAGTGGCACGCGCCCGCGTGAAGCGGACTAGTTCATCGTCAAAACGGCAACCGCGAACGGATTCAAGCTAATCTCGCCACCCTCTGCCAATGTGCGGCGAGGGGAATGGCCGGCGCTTTCCGGGTCCACCACTTCCATCTCCACCTGTCCGACCACATCCTTGAGCGAGACGGATACCCGGCGATTGCGCTTGTTGACCAGCAACAGCCTTTTTCCGCCCTCGGTCACGAATGCCTGAGCGGCAACATCAGGCGACATGAGCGTCGTGCGAGCAAGTTTGTCGCCCGACCGGAAGTTCCGGACGAGCAGGTCGAGCACCTGGTAGCGTGCGTTTGGCCGTCCCGTTTCCGGATAAAGCATGCTGACCGTCGCGAACTGGCCGGGATATCCGTAGAGCTGCGATTTCCGGACGACGACGTCGATGCCTTGCTGGGCAAATCCGGCGAAGACATAGGCGTAATAGGCCCCGCAAGCGTTCCAGTACAGGGGTGGCACGTCCTTCATCAACGGCGGGAGGCCCTGCGCGCCGCGCCCCACGTCCATCATGTCGCCCGGCAGGATGCAGCCCACTTCGTTCAGATCTATCTGCGCTTCCGGCCGCAGGCGGTTCTTGATCTGCTCGACAAAGCGGACGGTATCCAGAAGCTGGTCGGCATGCTGGAAGAAGGTGTATTGCCAATGCTCTGCAGTCTGCTCCGCCGTCGGCACGATATAGCTGTGATAGCCGATGGCGTCGATCGGGATCCCCGGGGCGTGGTTCTTCGGATCGAGGAAATATTCGATATTGGCTGGCGTGCAGGATTCCGAAGGACACCACAGGTTGAGCCCGGTGAATTTGGTTTGCGGGCTGACGGCCCTTATCGAAGCTACGATGACATCGTAAAGCTTGGTATATTGTTTGACGTTAAGTCCGTTATCGAGCTCGCTCAGGACTTCCCACCAGGGGATCGTGTAGGCGTGCCCGGACTTGTGATAGACGCCTTTTTCGTCCGTGAATCCGCCCTTGGTGTACCAGCTGACGACACGGCCATAATAGTCGCCGATCTGCTGCCCTGATGGATCGACCAGATCAGCACCGGCATCGCCGCCGGTAACAGGCGCCCCCGTTCCCGACGCTGACGAATAGTTCCAGATGATCTTGTCGAGTTCGGCCGGGACAGTGACATCGCCGGTGGTCTTGAACATCCAGCGGGGGATGACGCTGAAATTCAGAACCGGTTCCATGCCCTTCGTTGCTTCGAGGAAGGGGATGACCTGGCTATCAATATTCCTGAAATCCCAGGACGTCCGCTTCGGTCCCGGAGGGCTGAGTTGGGCAACGCTCAGGCGCGGAGAGGTAAACCACGGCACGAGCCGGATGTTTTTCGCCTTCAGGCCGGCCATGCTGTCGAGGATCGGTTTGCGCAGCGGCGATCCCGGCAACATCTGCGGCATGACAACGGTCTGGAAGGTGGGCGTCGCCCCGGAAACATTGGTGATGTCGTCCCATGCCACCGCGACCTGCGCTGCCGCCGCGCCGTCGGCCTGCGGGGCATCCTGCGCAAGGACGGGCGACGGACATGCCAGCATCAGGAGTGATGCGCCGATCGCGCTGACCGGGAGGCTTGGTTTGAATGCCGATCGTTTCATGCTTTTTCTCCAGATCAGTGTGCCGCGCCGCACCGCGTGCGTCATACGGCGAAGGCTACCGAGCCGTCGTGGCGGCGCGGAATTGCGTGTAGGGGGCGGCCCAGAATGTTGGTGCGCGTGATCGCAGCTGTATCGAAATCGACACCCAGCCCCGGCTCGGTCGAGGGCAGGAGATAGCCGCCCTCACGCCGGAAACCGCTGGTGAACCCGCGCCCGCCTTCGCCTTCCTCGGCTTCGGGGAAATATTCGAGCACCAGGAAATTGGGTGCGGCAAGGCACAGATGCGCAGTGGCGGCGGTGATGACCGGACCTTGCCAATTGTGCCACACCGGCGTCAGGTGATGCGCCTCGGCAAGCGCCAATATCTTGCGGCAGTGCGAGATGCCTCCGGCAAGCCCGACATCGGCCCGCAGGTAAATCGGCCCGCCGGACGCAATCTGCTCGCTGAACTCCCACAGCGAATTCAGCCGTTCGCCCAGCGCGACCGGGCATGGCGCATTGCGGGCGATTTCGCCCTGTGCCGCGATGCTGTCGATCTGGATGGGATCTTCGATGAACAATGGCCTGAATGGCGCGACGGCATCGAGCACCGGCTTGATCTGGAGCGGCGTCAAGGAGCGGTGGAATTCGAGAACGAGGTCCACCTGGGTCCCGGCAATGTCCCGCGCCGCCCTCACATTTTCGACCACGCGTTCGACAAGGGCAATCAGGGCAAGATCGGCGTAATTGCCGGGAAGCGGATCGAACTTGATCGCGGTGTAGCCATCGTCCACCGCGCGGCGCACCGCAGCTGCGATCGTCACCGGGTCATCCGGCCCGACAATCAGCCGCATCAGCCGCAGACGGTCGCGGCATTGTCCGCCGAGCAATTGCCAGACGGGCTGGCCGGTGACCTTGCCGAACAGGTCCCACAGGGCGATGTCGATGGCGCTGATCGCAGCGGTGATGACGGCGCTGCGAAACGGCCCCATCCTGAACATCTGGTGCCAGTTGTCCTCGATCTTCAGCGGATCGGCACCGACGAGATAGGACCGAAAGCTGGCGACAACGGCATCAACCGCATCGGGATAGGCCCAGCAGGCGGACTGGCCGACGCCTGTCAGTCCGGTGTCGCTACGGACCCGCACGAAATGCAGGTTGCCCAGGACGACGGATTCAACGTGGGAGATTTTCATGCCTGGCACTCGCTGGAAATGCAGAATCTGCGGGTCAATAAAGCAGTTGGCCACCGCTTATGTTGAGGGTCGTCCCGGTGATGTAGCTTGCATGCGCCGAGGCAAGAAACACGATGCCGCTGGCGATTTCGCACGGTTGTGCCAGGCGGCCGATCGGCACGGTCGCGACATAGGCATCGACCTGTTCCTGTGTCAGGTCGGCGCGCATCATCGCGGTATCGACGCCGCCGGGCGCCACGGTGTTGACCGTGATATTGTCGGGCGCGAACGTCTTGGCAAGTCCGCGGCTCATCGAGACAAGCCCGCCCTTGCTCGACGCATAGGGGATGGCAACGCTGGTCCCGCCGGTCCACCAGCTTGTCGAAACCAGGTTGATGATGCGCCCGCCCCGGCCTTGCTCGCGAAACAGTTCGCCGGCCGCCATATTGAGGAAGAAGCTGGATTTGAGATTGACACCCAGTTGCAGGTCCCAATCCTCCTCGGTGATTTCGGCGGCGGTGCTGCGGCGCTTGAGCACCGCTGCGACATGGGCGAGCACGCCCATCCTCCCGAAAGCCTTCATGGACCGGCCCAGCAGATCGGCATGGCTGTCGCGGCTGGACACGTCCGCCGCAATCGCGATGTGCCGATCGGGATGGTCGAGGCTATGCAGAAGATCGTCCAGCGCATCCTGCCTCAGATCGGTGGCGCAGACACGGGCGCCGGCAGCTTCGAAGGCGCGCACGGCTTCCGACCCGATGCCTCCGGTCGCGCCCGTTACCACGACGCCCAGATCTTCGAGTCCTGATCCCAGATTCCACGCCATCTGATTACTCAACCTTTCCAAAGCGCCGAACCCGATGGGGCTGCTTCAAATCCTGAACAACCGCTCTGCATTATGCGCCAGCATGTCGCGCTGCTCTTCCTCGCTGAACGCCCCGATGATGGTCCGATAGGCATTCACGATGTCGGGATATGAGCTGTACATGCGGTCCACCGGCCAATTGGTCCCGAACACGACCCGGCCAGGTAAGAAGGCGTCGATGCAGGCCATTACCCAGGGCCGTATGCCCTCTACCGTCCAGAATTGCTGCGGCCTTTGCTGAAGCATGGGCACGAACATGCCGATCCCGGATATCTTGATGTGGACATTATCGGCCTCGGCCAGATCGGTGAGGGCGGCGCGCCAGGCGTCGAAATAGCCATCGGAATCATTGTGCGGGTAGCCGCAGTGATCGAGGACGATCTGTGTATCGGAATATTCGGCCGCCAGCGCCTTGATATGGGGATAATATTCGAACGTCGTGTCGATGCAGGAAACATAGTTGAACCCGGCAAGGCGGGAGAAGCCGCTTTTCCAGGCCGGATCGGCCAGCATTGCCCCTTCGACAAGATCGCGGACCCCGCGCATGGTCGCGAAGGCCGAATGCCGCTCAAGCACGGATTGGGCATCGGGCCGCGCGAGGTGACACTCGGCCACGATCCCATGAGGATAGCCGCATTCGTCCGCGAACGCTTGCAGCCAAGCCGTCTCCTCGACCGGATCGGCGATGCCGAGCGCAGCCTGAACATGGATTGCCTTGGGGACGTTGGAGAAGCGGATTTCCGAAATATAATTTTCGACCCAATAATGCTGCGCCTTGAGCGCCTCGACATCGCCCAGCAGGGGATGGATCGCGTCGGGTTCGAGCCAGGAATAGCGGAGTTTGGGATTCTTCAGATCATAAAGATGGAAATGCGTATCGACGAACGGCAGGTTTTCCATGCCAGACAAACTCCTGTGGGAATGAAGCGTACAGCCTGATCTCAGGCCATGAAGAACACTTCACGCAAGGGTATGACGATCGGCGTGCCATCCGGGTTGGTCTTGAGCAGTCCGTGCATATGCACGAACCACCGCTGCATCACCTGCGAATCCGTGACGATGCCGGCATCGCTTTCGGGGCGCCGGTTTTGCAGCGCGAAAAGCGTGTTGGTCTCTTCATCGAGAAAGATGGAATAGTCATAGATGCCCTGACTGTGCAGGACATCGACGACTTCCGGCCAGATTTCATCATGGCGCTTTTCATATTCGGCTGCCTGGCCTTCCACCAGGTACATCTTGAAGCCAAGGCGTGCCATTTCGTGCCTCCCGTTTTCCGTTGGCCTGTTATCGGCTATTGCGCGGTATAGCCGCCGTCGACCTCAAGCCCGGCGCCGGTCACGAAGCGTGCTTCATCCGAAGCGAGGAACAGAACGCAGTTTGCCACATCCACCGGCTCACCCAGGCAGAGCGGGTGCTTCGCCTTGGCATCGGCGAGATAGGCGTCGAGGCCGCCGGGGTGCATGGCGCCTGCATCCTTGACGAGCTGCGTCAGCGTCGTGCCGGGAAAGACCTGGTTGACGCGGATTCCGTAAGGGGCATAGCTGACCGCGTCGGTCTTGGTCATGATCGTGACCGCGCCCTTGGTGGCGTGATAGGAGGGAATGTCGGCGTTGCCGATCAGCCCGTAGACCGACGAGACATTGACGATCGCCCCATAGCGCGCCGCCACCATGTGGCGAAGGACATGCTTGGAACACAGGAAATATCCATCGACATTGACCGCGAAGACCTGTTTCCAGCCCTCCAGTGGCAGTTCGTGCGTGATTTCCTTCGATCCGGTGATCGCGGCGTTGTTGACCAGAATGTCGATCTTGCCGAATTCGCCGACCACGGCATCAACCGCAGCTGCCACCTGATCTTCCTGCGAGACATCGACTTCGTGGAAACGAGCGGTGTAACCTGCCTTATTCAGCGCCTGTGCTACCGCAGCGCCCAGTTCCGCCCGACGTTCAAAGATCGCGACGGCAGCGCCCTCCTGCGCGAGCCGAAGCGCGACTGCCTCTCCAATTCCCGTGCCGCCACCGGTTACGATGGCGTGCTTGCCTTCCAAACGGTTCATACATCCTCCCGATCAAGTGGGGGCCTTTGGCGACCCCCTGCCGAGAGCGGGTAATTCGCGATCCAGTCAACGCAATCAAAGAGATTGCGTTATCAAACCCAACATGGATGAGGAAAACTCTAAGAGTATTGCCATGTTAGAATGGAACGCGGATTTGTATCGCTCTCTTTTTACGCATATTGGCATTTCGGCTGCCGCTGGTCAATGCGCGATCGACGGGGCAAATATGAGTCCAGCGATGTCCGAACTCGCTCGCTTGACAGGCGCAGGAACGGGCGACATCTTTGCGATCGGAGAGGTCGTGACCAAGCCATGCATCCTGCAGTAACATTTGCTGCCCATCCACACTGGGCTGCTACCGCGCCGCCGGATCAGGCAGTGTGATTGCGGGAAATCCGTGATCCAGACGCATCCGCCTTTCGTCCCGGAACTGATCCGGGATGGCAAGCAGGGTGATCCATACAATTTCTGACCAGTGATCTGCGGCGCCGATTACCCGATGTCTTGTCGGCGAAAAACGGTCGCCGGGGCTCGGCCGATCGATCCGGCGCGCGCTGTCATTGGCCTGCTCCAGGGGATTTATTCTCATGCAAATCAAACCCTTTGCTCCCTCATATCGCGAGTCCGACGCGCCGACATATCAGGAGCTCATCGCCGACGACCGAATTGCCCCGTCCGACCTCATCCGGGAATATTCTGAAACCCATGTGCCGCTGGACCGGCTGGCGCGGGCCGAATTCACCAGCCCAGAATTCGCCCGCGAGGAACTGGAAAAGATGTGGCCGCGCGCCTGGCAATTTGCCTGCCGCGAAGAACAGATACCCGAGCCGGGCGATATGCTCGTCTACGAAAGTCCCGGGCTTTCGTTGATCATCGCGCGCACCAGATCGGGAGACATCCGCGCATTCCACAATTCGTGCCTGCATCGCGGGGCGAAACTGTGCAATCAGCGCCGCCGTGCGACTAACATCATGTGTCCTTTCCACGGATTTACCTGGAACCTCGACGGGGAGCTGATCAAAGTACCTGCGCGATGGGATTTTCCGCATCTGGACGAGGCGGAAATGCGCCTGCCGCAGGCGCGCGTTGGCCGGTGGGGCGGTTTTGCCTTTATAAATCGCGACCACAATGCGCCGCCGCTGGAGGACTATCTTGGCCATCTCGTCCCCCATTTCGACGGGTGGGGTTATGACAATCACAGGCTTTCCGCCATTCTGCGCAAGAAGATCAGGGCCAACTGGAAGACGTGCATGGATCTGCTGACCGAAGTCTACCACATCGCCGCGCTCCATCCGCAGGCGCTGGCCTTTGCGGGTGATTCCAGTTCGCAATATGACATCTGGCCGGACGATCCGCATGTCAGCCGGTTCATCAATCCGGTCGGCGTGGCCGGCGACCAGTATCCCCGCGCGCAGACCGAGCAGGACATCCTTGACCGGATCGTCCGGGCGAGCGGCGAAGGCAACGCCCCCCGACTCGGCGATGGCGTCAAGGCCCGTCATCTGGTGGCGGAAAATGCCCGGCTCCGGATGAGTCAGCTTACCGGTCGCGACTTTTCCCAGGTCAGCGATACCGAGATTGCCGACGGCCTGCAGTATTCGCTGTTCCCCAACATGATCATTTTCCGCACGCTGGTGTTCCCCTATTTCTTTCGCTTTCTTCCATCGCCGGACGATCCCAACGAATGCACTTGGGAATTCTTCGTCCTTTCCCCTCCGCAAAATGGGCGCGAGGCGGTCGATCCCACGGTGTACGAGCTCGGCGAGAATGATTCTTTCCGCACCGGCGGCGTGCTCGGCGAAGTGTTCGGCAAGATCATCGATCAGGACGTTTTCGGGATGGAGCAATCCCAGGCAGGTATGCGCAGCGGCGGCACGCAGGATTTGATCCTGGCGCGCTATCAGGAGGCACGAATCCGCCATCTTCACCAAACCTTGCACCGCTATCTCGGTGGCGAACTCTGAATCGCGCGTCGGTTGCTGTATGAAGGAAGGATCGGTCACTATGGTCAATTACGGGCTTGAGGGAAAGACTGCGCTGGTCACAGGCGCGGGAGGCGGGATCGGCCGCGCTGCCGCACAGGTTTTTGCACGCTCGGGAGCAAGCGTCATGGTCAGCGACGTCAACGAGGCTGGCGGCCTCGAGACGGCCGCGCTGATCGAAGCGGACGGCGGCAAGGCGGCCTTCGTGCGCTGCGACGTGGCACGGTCCGACGAGGTCAGGGACATGGTCGCGGCCACCGTTGCGGCGTTCGGCGCCCTGGACTGTGCGTTCAACAACGCCGGCGTGAACCGCCAGGGCGACGACGAATATGACGACGAGATCTGGGACCGCAACCTGGGCGTCAATCTGTCGGGCGTGATGCGTTGCATGCGCGAGGAAGCCGCGGTCATGCTGAAGCGCGGTGGCGGCGCGATCGTCAACACGGCGTCGATCAACGGGCTGATCGGCAACCCGACCCAGCCCGGATATGTCGCGGCCAAGCATGGCGTTGTCGGCCTCGCCCGACATGGCGCGCTGCGCTGGGCGAAGGAGGGCATCCGCGTAAATGCGGTCTGTCCCGGCGTGATCGACACACCGATGACGGCGCCGCTGGTGTCCGATCCTCAGATCAAGGCGATCATGGACTCGATGACCCCCATGGGCCGGATGGGCAGCGCCCTGGAGGTCGCCGAAGCGGTCGTCTGGCTGTGCTCGCCCGCGGCTTCGTTCGTTACCGGCCATGCCATGGTCGTCGATGGGGGCGCCACCGCGATCTGAACGCTGCGCGCGACGGCCTCCGGCGCGGTCCGCTTTCAGTAGATCGCCGCCGGGTTCTTCGGGCGGGGGCTTCCGAGCGTTTCACGATGGGAAATCCGGTCCTGTCCGCGATCGGTGATGCCGAGTTCGCGCGCGATCTCGGCCACGATCAATGTTTGCCCCGAAAGTTCCTCGCGGTTTGCCGCCCGGTCGATGCCGTCGATCACATGGGCGGAGAATTCCGGGTTCTCGGCCATCGCCAGAAGTGCCTCATATTGTTCGGGATTGGCCTGTGCGGCCTGCGTCGCGCGTTCGGTGATCTGCATCCCCAGCCACAGCGAAACAGCCATCACACCCGTACCGGTAAAGTCATGGGCCATATCATGCGCCAGCTTGTCGGTGCCGGCCTTCTGTGCACCATAGGCCGGGCCGTGCATGTAACAAGTGGCGCCGAAGGAGGAGATCATGGCGATCAGGCCGGATCTTTGCGGCACCATGATCTTGGCCGCATGCCAGCTCGCCGCGTAGGAACTGCGCAAGCCGACGTCGAGAATCTTCTGCGCGTCGAGATCCTTTTCCCAGAACGGAGCCTTCTGAATCAATTGATGATGTATATAGGTTGCGTTGTTGACCAACACATCCAACCGTCGCTGTTCGTCCATGATCTGCTCGAACAGCCGCGCCACTTGGGCGTCGTCGGCATGATCGCAGACCACGGGAATGCCCAGACCTCCAAATTCGGTCACCTTCCGGGCGGTTTCGCTGACGGTTCCGGGCAAGGCAGCTCCGTCCCAGCCCTTGGCATCGCCAGGCGTAACTGTGCGGCCGGTGACGTAGACCGTATATCCCATCTCGCCGAAACCTCGGGCGATACCGGCGCCCGCTCCTCGGCTGGCTCCGGTTACAAGTGCTATCTTCTGCTGGCTCATATGGGCTTTCCTTTTCGTTCCGTCAGAATGTCGGCCAGACAGGCTCTGGCGGGCCACCAGCATGAAGCCGCGCGATTCGGCGTTCGCGAGCAACGGGACCGCATACGTACTCGTTAATCGGCATTTTTGGTCGCATCCTTTGCGATATTCGTAACATTTGCGATAAAGCCTTACGCATGGAATTGACTTCGGCGCAAGAATCGCCGCAAAGCGGTCAGTGACAAACGTCGCGGCCGTGTGCAGGCTGCCGACAGGCGAGGATGCAGGCGCAATGAACTGGAATCGGGAAGTTGACGTAGTGGTCGTGGGGTCCGGTGCCGGGGGGCTTCTCGCCGCGCTGGTCGCTGCCAAGAATCACGCTGACGTGCTCATCATCGAAAAGGCGGCCGAATGGGGCGGCACCAGCGCGACATCGGGCGGCGGGATCTGGATCCCGGGCAGCGATCAGGCGAGGGCAGCCGGATTCGAGGACGATCTCGACGATGCGTTCCGTTATGTCCGCGCATTGTCGGCCGACAATGTTCCCGATGAACTCATCCGTGCCTATGTGGAAAACGGAGCCAAGATGCTGCGCTGGGTGACTGCGAACACGCAGATCGTTTACAATGCCCAGCCCTATACCGACTATCATCCCGAAAATCCGGGCGGCTCGCCGACCGGCTATCGCACCCATCTGCCCGACCTGTTCGACGGCACGCTACTGGGCGACGATCTGAAGACACAGCGTTTCACATCCCCTGCGGCCTGCTTTCGCGGCTATCTCAACTGGACGTTCCTGGAAATCTTCCAGCTGCTGTATCGCAGCAAGGGGTGGGCGCCTGCGCTGACGAAAAATCTTGCCAAATTCTGGTTCGACTGGCCGCTGCGCTTCACGTCGATGAAAGACCGCAGGCTGACCTCGGGCAACGCGCTGACCGGCGGTCTGCGCGTGGCACTGAACGAGCTGGGCGTGCCGCTATGGCTTAAAACGCCGATGACCGAGCTTGTGTACGAGAAAGGCGCCGTCACCGGCGTCAAAGTGCAGAAGGACGGCAAGGCGCTCACTATCCGCGCACGCAAGGGCGTGGTGCTGGCCGCCGGTGGTTTCGACAAGAATCAGGCGATGCGCGAACAATATGCACCGCTTTATCCAAACGCCTATCTTTCAGGCGGTGTGACCAGCAACACCGGTGACGGGATTGCCGCGGCCCGGATTGTCGGCGCGGGAACGATGAACATGCATTCGGCCTGGGCTGCCCCGGTCTTTCATATCCCCGGCGAGGATCGCGGCAGGCTGGTGACGATCGAACGCGCGCTGCCCGGCTGCATCATGGTGAACCAGAAGGGCAAGCGCTACCTCAACGAGGCGGCGTCATACCACATTGTCGGTCAGCAGATGGCGCGCCAGCATGCCGACCACGGCGATGCGTCCCCCAGCTGGATGATCTTCGATGCGCGCTACCGGCATCTGTTCCCGATGGGGCCGCTCTATCCGCTGGTTCCCGACTGGCTCCAGTCCGCAGGGGTCAAGAAGATCCTGAAAAAGGCACCCACGATCGCCGATCTTGCCCGCGCGCTGAACATGGATCCGGCAGAGCTTGACGCGACAGTCGCGCGCTTCAACGAGTTTGCCGCACAGGGTGAAGATCCCGATTTCCAGCGCGGGTCATCGGCCTACGACCGGATGTATGGCGATCCCCGCAACAAGCCGAACCCATGTCTGCGTGCGCTGACCGAGGGGCCGTTCTACGCCATGCCGATCTATCCCGGCGATATTGGAACCAACGGGGGTCTTACCACCAACGCGAAAGCACAGGTGCTGGCTGAAAACGGACGGCCAATAGCCGGGCTTTATGCCGTGGGCAACAATGCTGCTTCGGCCATGGGCGAAAGCTATCCCGGGGCCGGGGTGACGATCGGCCCGGCGATGACCTTTGCCTATATCGCTGCACTCGACATGACCGGTGCCAACGACTGATCTCAATCGATTCCCGGCGGCGGGCCGTGTCGGCGCCGCCGGGAATCCGATTGCTGGTTCGATCAGGCCGTCTGATCTGCGGCCTCCTCCGAGCCGAACAGGTAGGCCGCCGATTCCTCTGCAACCGCACCAAAGCCCAAGGCACTCATTTCGCCCAAAGGGCCGATCTGTTCGGTAAACAGCGAATGGCGCACGAAGACCATCGACTTGATCCACCAGCGCCCGTCCGACCGAACATATTCGCAGTCGTAGACGCCGGTAATGCGGATCGTGATCCGCTGTTCGAAATCATAGGCGAACATGTGCAGGCGCCAGTTGCCCTCGGCCGAATCCTCGCCGGTCAGCACAATCCTGGGGGCGGTCCCGAAGTGGTTTTCCTGCCGTGCCGGGTTCATCCCGAGTTCAACGAAGAAGCTCACGAACGCCTCGCGGTCATTCCAGACAGGCATGTCCTGGAAGTTCACGCAGATCCCGTCAGGCGAAAAGACCTGTCGAAGATCGTCGGGCTGCTTGGTGTCGATGGCCCGCCAATAGGAATATTGTACGTCCTGAATGGCAGCTATATCTTCAAGCTGCTGTATGCGTTTGCCAAGCGTGGCGCTTTCATCGGTCATTTTCTATCTCCCAACCGGGAAACGCGCCGGCCCGTCGGGATAAGCGCGTTTCGTTGAACCATATCGGCCACGGGCCGATCTTTCAGAATGTCGACATCACAATTTCGGCAAAGCGTTCCATCTTCCCGAACTTCACCTCGAGGCTTTCGCTATCCATTTCGACAGCATAGGAATTGCGGAAAACCGGCACGAGGTCCGTCACGCCTGCGTCCTGCATTTGCAAGACATAGTCGCGCGAATTATCGCCCCAGGTTGTCGCAAAAATCCTGAAATTGGGCGAGTGGTAGGCGCTGTCCTTGCGATATTCGCTGATCTTGCCAACCGCCACGGCCAGTTCCTCCGGGGTCATTCCGGTTGCCAGGAATCCGTCATTGCGCGCCGCGCGCTTCAACGCGGCATCGGAATGACCGCCGATCAGGATCGGAAGCGGCTTTCCCGGAACCGGGTTGAGCTTGACGGGGGCGAGGTCATAAAATTTGCCGTGAAACTCGTAATAGCCTCCCGCGCACAGGCCGCGCACGATCTCGATACATTCGTCGAATCGCTTCCCGCGGTCCTTGTAATCGACCCCCATGGCGGCATAGTCCTCGGGCCAGACCGAAAGGCCCACCCCGAAGTTGAAACGATCGCCGATCAGGGCCGCGATCGACGCGCAGAGTTTGGCCGAATATAGCGGCGGCCGGACAGGCAGCTTGACGACATTGGTCGTCAGTTCAAGGCTCGTCGTCGTAACGCCAACGGCCGTCGCAAGAATGAAGGCCTCAACAAAAGCCTTGTTCTCAAGAAACTCGCGGCCGCCGTCTTCCGTATAGGAATAGAGCGTTTCCGATTTCTTCGGATAGATAAGGCTGTCCGGAATAGTGAATCCGCTATAACCGAGCTGCTCCGCCTTTTTCGCGAGAGGCACATAATAATTTATGTCGGTCATCGACTCGCCGTAGTGGAAACGCACTTTCATCTCCCCTTGATATTCTTGGTACGCATTATTGACGCTATGCTGGAAAAGGCCGGTCGGAGCGGCTGCGAAGGGTCGCGGATTCTGCCGCGCCCCTCTACGCTATCGGGCGCGTTCACATGCAACCGCAGCGCTTCGCAGATCTCGCTTTGCCGGAACTGTTCCAATCATTGATGATCCCGTCAAACGTTCGGGCGGCTTGACGAGAATGAAGTCCTGCCCGCGCCTCTCTATGATGTTGCAATGTGAACGGTCAACATGCAACAACCACTTTGGGTCGCCGGGCTTCGGTCCGGCTTGCCGACCTTTGTACGAACTGCCCACCGCCGTGATTGATGAAGAGGCCCGAATATGAAAGCGGATCAAGTTGCACCGAGCACTCTTGAACAAATGGTTGCGTCCTATGAGATCGCACAGTTCAAGGCGCGCTATTGGCGGATCATGGATACCAGGGACTGGGACGCCTACGGGCAGTGCTTCATGCCCGACGCTGTCTTTGATGTCAGCGGAGAGCCTGCCGCCTTTGCGGCAGCGGGCAAGCCCGCTCCGGAGGGCGACTTCAACCTTGTCTGGAAAGGGCGCGATGAGATCGTCAAGACCGTCGCCCAAGCCTATATCGGCGTTGACAGCTGCCACCAAGGCCACGTCCATGAATTCGAATTGACGTCACCCACGACGGCCAGGGTGATCTGGCATTTCGAAGACATTCTGGTTCACGCCGGCAGACAGGGATACCGTGGTTACGGCTACTACCATGACACCTATGTCAAGGTTGACGGCCGCTGGTTCATCGAAACCACCAAGCTGGTGCGCCTTTTTATCCTGCCATTCACCTGAGGCGCGATTGACCTGACCTCCATTTGCTCCACCGGCTGGAGCTGGAATCCGACCGGGGGGAGGGACGGAACGAAGCAGAGCAGGATCGGCGGCTGCAGTCGGCGACCTTAAGGAGGCCGAGGCCGACGTGGTGGTGACGGGACTCGGGCTGCCGTCACGGCGTGTCAAGCGCGACCTAGATGGAATGCCAATTTCGGTGCCTTGAAGTGTCGGACGTCAGGCGGATTGGGGCGCTGAAGGAGAGAAGGCGCGCCTGAAGCGGCTGCTTGCGCCGACACGATGCTCGACAATGTGGGCCTGAAGGGCCTGCTTTCAAGAAAATGTGGCGCCCGCCGCGATGCGGGAAGCCGTCGCGCGAGCCACAGGCGTGCCGCCGCAATTCGCACAATGTCGGTTTCTCCCCAAGAGTTGTGCCAGTCCGGCGAATTGGGCGGCGCGCAGCGAAGGCGCCACGGGACGCCGCCGCACTTCGGAAATGCATAAATGCATTCGGCGCCGGCATCCCGAGAATGTAATGCCGCGTCAAATCGGGGGCCTGGTGGCTCTTGAATGAAAGCTGATTTATGTTGGGAGAGGGCTGTAGGATGACGCGTCTGGTTAGTTACAATTGGGAAGACGCACTGCGCATGCAGATGGAACTCACGGAAGATGAGCGGGCGATTGCCGACTCTGCCAGAGCGTTCGCGCAGGATAGGCTTCAGCCGCGTATTATCGAGGCGTTTGCCAAAGAGGAGACGGACCCGGCAATTTTTGCCGAGATGGGCGAACATGGCCTGTTGGGTGTCACGTTGCCGACCGAATATGGCGGCGCTGGCGCCTCGTATGTGGCGTATGGCTTAGTCGCCCGAGAAATCGAACGTGTCGATTCCGGCTATCGCTCGATGATGTCGGTACAGTCCAGCCTAGTGATGTATCCCATCTACGCCTATGGATCAGAAGACCACCGCAGAAAATATCTGCCGGAACTGGCGCAAGGGACTACGATCGGATGTTTCGGTTTGACTGAACCCGATGCTGGTTCGGACCCTGGCAGCTTGCGTACCCGCGCCGTCAAGGTCGATGGAGGATATCGATTAAGCGGCGCGAAAACCTGGATCTCAAATGCGCCGATAGCGGATGTCTTCGTGATTTGGGCCAAGTCGGACGCGCATGGGGGCGCCATCCGAGGCTTTATTCTCGAGCGGGGAATGAAAGGCCTTTCCACACCAAAGATCGAGGGCAAATTCAGTTTGCGTGCGTCGATCACCGGAATGATCAACATGGATGAGGTGATCGTTCCAGAAGAGAACATATTTCCTGAGGTTCAAGGACTGAAAGGACCATTCGGCTGCCTCAATCGAGCTCGCTATGGCATTTCCTGGGGCGCTCTCGGGGCAGCGGAATTCTGTTACGCTGCCGCGCGTCAGTACGGACTGGACAGGCAGCAGTTCTCCCGGCCACTGGCGGCCACTCAGCTATACCAGAAAAAGCTTGCCGATATGGCCACGGAGATTGCGTTGGGTTTACAGGCGAGTTTGCAAGTGGGCCGCTCAATGGACGCCGGCGCCTTCGCCCCTGAAATGGTGTCATTGGTCAAGCGAAACAATTGCGGCAAGGCGCTTGAAATTGCTCGCGCGGCACGGGACATGCATGGCGGCAACGGCATTTCCGAGGAATATCAGGTGATCCGTCACATGATGAACCTTGAAACCGTGAATACCTATGAGGGCACGCATGATGTCCATGCGCTCATTCTCGGAAAGGCAATTACGGGGCTCTCCGCATTCTAGCTGGGCGTATTCTAAAAAGGGGACTCCAGCACAATGCGGGTAGCATCGCGACGAAAAAGCAAATCATGCATCGCTTCCGTTTGAATGCGCGACCTTCGCATTTGGGTCGCGAGGATGACGGCCCGGCGTGTTGCACTCGTGCAATGGCGCGAACAACATTACAGTCGTAGCCACAGTCGGCGGGTAGCATGTCGAAGTGACCCGGTATCGCCTTGATCACGCCCGTGCCATGATCCTGTCGCTGCAATTGTCGGACGAGATGAGCAGGACATGCGGGCGCCCGGCGGCGTCGGGTCAGTCCTTGGAAAGCGAGCAATCGCGGCCGACGAGGGTATTTTCAGCACTTCACCAGCTCGTGCGACGCGACGGCCTTCCTTGCGCGCAGTGCCCTTGCTGTCACGATGCTGCTTCCTGCCGACCGGCAACCGCGCCGGCGGCCGGGCCATGGCCTGGGCCCATTCCTGCGATCTTCCGCAACATTGCCCTGTAAGGCAACGCGGCCAACCTGGCTGACCGCGGGACCGACCCAGACACGGCGGCTCGAACCCATCGATTTGCGGCCAAGCGATCAGCGCCGCCAAGGCCATCACATTGCAAGAAGGCTTTGCCTCTGGACACCGGCTCGTCTCAAAACCAATTGCATCGATAGCAGCCCGATGAGCGAAGCGGCTATCGCGACAGTCGCGATCGAAGTCATGATCATAAGGTCGTCGCCGAAGATCCTCTCGTTGACGAATGCGATCAGGAATGGGCCGAGGCCGAGTGCGACCAGGTTGGTAACCAGCGACATGAGCGCGGTAATCCTGCCGCGGAAACGCGGCGGTACGAGTTCGGACAGAATGGTGTAACCGGCAGGCGCGTTTAACGCCAGGATCGACAGGAATAAGCCATAGGCGATCACATTTGGCCAAAAGCCTGGCACGGTGAGCATAAATGTAAATGTGAAGAACTGCGCAAGAAGCAGCGACTGGTACAGCTTCAGTCTTCCCCGTGCCGGATCACGCACCGCCCACTTGTCACTCAGCCACCCTCCGGCGATCCCGCCAAGCAAGCCTGTAGCCAGGCCTGCGATTCCCACCGTCAAGCCGACCACGCCAGGATCGATACCATATATGCGCCGGAATGCCGTGGGCAGCCAGATTGATGAACCGTAGCTCACCATCATCTTCAGCCCGAAACTTAACAATATCAATGGGAAGAGCAGGTTGCGCTGAAGGAGGTAATTCCAGAATCCGCTAAGTTTGGCATCTTCTCCTGTCGTTCCATCCGCAGGCGTTTGGCGGTGTGGTTCAGGAAGCATCATGATCCAGGCGAGCACCGGTACACCGAGCAGCCCGACGCTCATGAACGTGAGTTCCCAAGCGCGAACTGCACCCACTAGCGGGACCGTCACATATCCGGGGCCAACCGCCTGAAGGATCTGCCCCGCCGTGATAAGCGAGAGGGCAGTGCCGATACTCGCGCCTCCCAACATGATCCCCATCATCCTGCCACGGCTTTTTGGGTCAAACATGTCGCTGAGGATGGACACCGTCGCCGGCGCAAGGATAGCTTCGCCGATGCCGACGCCCATTCTGGCAACGAACAGCTGCGCAAAGCTTTCCGCGAAACCACAGAGAAAAGTCATCAAGCTCCAGATAGCAAGGCCAGCGGCAATGAGATTCCTTCGATTTCGCCGATCGATGAGCCGACCGCCAAACAGACCAGCGAGCCCAAATACCAGCGAAAATGCAAAGCCTTGCAGAAGTGACAGTTGGACGTCCGAAAGCCCCAAGTCAGCCCTCAGCTCCGGTGTCATCATGGTCAGGATCTGGCGATCGAGAAAGGCAATTACCCACGCAAGAAACAACGCGCCAACTGTCCGATATACCTTGTTGTAACTGTGTTGTTCCAAAGCACACACCCTCTCTGATTTATTGCCGCGTCGATCCTTCGAGCTCTCGGCGGACCGGCCTGAGCATGCGCGCGGCTTATTTGTTATGTGACACACTCACGGTCTGCACGGCACCCTCATTTGAGCGAGGTAGCGTGCGAATTTGCATTTCAGTCCGGCGAAAAATGCACGAGGCCAACAAGATTGGGTGGCCTAAGATCGGCTTGGACACGGTCAGGCTCGCCACTAAACGGGCCACCGACCGGCGTGCAGCCGATTGAAACTTGCTGAAGCAAGTCGCCGACCAGGGAGGGAAGATGATGATAAATTGCAACTCGCGCAGAAGCGCGATCACGCGCGCAAGTAGGATTATTCCAGCAGCTTTCGTATCGTCAGTTGCGCTGACGTCTGTGACATTCGCGCAAGATACGGCACAGGAAGCGACAATCTCGAACAGTGCTGCCGCGGATGTAGAAATCGCAGAAACCGACAAGGGTGACGCTGAGATCGTCGTTACCGCTCGCCGGCGGTCTGAAACGCTAATTGACGTTCCGGTCGTGGTGACCGCCCTTCGAGCGGAAGACCTGGAGCGAAATCGCGCGGATAGTTTGTCAGCGATCGGACAACTGGTGCCGTCGCTTGTCGTGGGCAACTATGGCGTGGGCGGGGGGGGCTCCGTTTCTCTCCGAGGTGTTAGCACGACTGCGGGCAACAACGGGCTTGAGCAGTCCGTTTCTGTTGCGATCGATGGCGTTCAGACAAGTAAGGGGCGGGTTGCTACGCTTGGTTTTTTTGACTTGCAACAGGTCGAAGTGCTGAAGGGACCACAGGCCCTCCTGTTCGGAAAGAACAGCCCGGGCGGCGTTATTTCGATCAAGACGGCGGGGCCGACCGATGAGCTACGGATATCAGCCAGCGCCGCTTACGAATTTGTCGGCAATGAGAAAACATTTGACTTCGCAGTGTCGGGCCCGCTCGGCGACACGGCCGGCGCGCGCTTGGCAATCCGTTATCGTGATCTCGATGGGTGGCTTTACAACTCTGCTCAGGCGATCGCCAATCCGTTCTTCGTCACGGCCTCCGGTGCCCCCACCGGCGCTCCCGCTGGCGTTGCGCAGCTTCCGGGCGCTTCGGAGAAGCGCCCCGGCACTAGGGAACTGATGGGAAGGTTCACTTTCGAGGCGGAGCCGACGGACACGCTGACACTCAGCTTGAAGGTGTTCGGGCAGATGCAGAACGATCAGAAGCCCGGTGCGACATCGCAGAATATCGGCCCCTGCCCAACCGGTGTGCCGAGGATGTATGGAATTGTCGACCCGTTCGGCGAATGCGAGCCCGATAACCGCACGACGGGGGGAGATCTGCCATCCGCCATTACCGACACTATCACCGGAAATTACGTTCGCCCCGATGGCGGCGCGAGGCAGCGGGCGCTGATTTCATCGTTCAGCGCCGAACTCGAGTTGGGCAACATCACCTTGAACTCGCTTTCGGGCCTCAATCTGATTTCCCGAGATTTTTTCGACGGTGCTGACCAGACGACCTATTCGCAACTGGCCTATTCAGAGGACATTCGCCTGTCGGAACTCACCCAGGAGTTTCGGGTGACCAGCGATTTCGATGGTCCGTTCGACTTCATGGCTGGTGGATTTCTGCAACGGGCCACCGATAAACTGCATATCGATGCCATTACCAATCACCGGGATTACAATCCCGCGACAGGGCGTTTCTCGCTACTGGATTCGTACACAAGACAGAAAGCAAGTTCCGTATCAGTATTTGGCCAAGGCATCCTGAGGCCAGTTCCGGATGTGGAGATTGCCGGCGGGCTTCGTTGGAGCCGCGATGAAAAATCCATCCGGCGCACGAACGCCTATGGCATCCGCCAGTTTAACGTATCGAACACGATGTTTCCCGGGTCGGATGAACTGGGCGTGTTAAAAGCCGATTATTCTGAGTCCAACGTTTCGCCGGAGGTGACTGCAAGCTGGCATCCGCGACCAAACACTACCTTGTTTGCAAGCTACAGAACCGGCTTTAAGTCAGGTGGGTACAACCTTCAGACAAATCTCTCGGCGAGCACCGTCCCAGGCGATCTGTCGTTCAGAGCCGAGAAGGCCCGCGGCTTCGAAGTGGGCGGCAAAGGGCTGTTTCTTGACAACCGGCTGAGATTGAATGTCGCCGCCTTTCGATATGACTTTAATAATCTGCAGGTAAGCGCTTTCGACCCGATACGGTTCGCCAGCGTGACCACAAATGCCGGCAGATTGCGCCAATATGGGGCCGAATTCGAAATCAACTACAAGCCAACGGAGACCATAACCCTTCATTCAGCGCTCAGTTACGTACATAATAGGTACAACGATTATGTGGGTCAGTGCTACGCTTTCACATTCCCCGCGGGCACGACGCGAGCCACCGCAGTGGCGCCACCCAATTGTTCATTCGGGGATGCCACAACATTGAGGCTCCAGCAAGATTTCGACGGTCGTGCTCCGGCGCGCTCACCCGAGCTTTCGGGTAACGCAGGGTTCGTGGCCGCCGTGCCGATTTCGGACTACAACCTCGAAATATCGGGAGACGCATTTTACACCAGCAGCTATTTTGCGTCGGAAACGATGTCGCCCTTCAGTCTGCAGCCGTCGTTCTGGCGGTTCAATGCTGGCGTGCGGCTGATGTCGCCCGACGAGCGGTGGACACTGTCGCTGCTTGGGCGAAATTTGACAAACCGCTACTATATCACTTTTGCGACAGATCGCACCGGTGGCAGCTCACTGCCCGGAATTGGCGAGCAGCGCGGGGTGGTCGCTCGTGGTCGCGAGGTCGAACTTCGACTGAGCGCAAAATTCTGACTCAATTCGCAGATCAGCTTTGGCGGCGCCCATTCAGCGGGCTGCTGTGAGATGGATGCCGCCAAAACCTTCCCGAAGCCTGCTTGCGCCGCGATATTGGGCGAGCAAGTCCCCGCGCTACTCGAGGCAAATCTTGACTCAGCTATCAGATAATCCAGGGCCTCTCGCTGGCATTCGAGTCATCGACCTCTCCAATGTGATTATGGGGCCTTTTGCGACGCATATTCTGGCCGACCTCGGCGCCGATGTAATCAAGATTGAGGCACCTGAAGGAGATATTCTGCGCGCGTATGAACCTCAGCGCAGCGAGGGCATGGCCGGAATATTCCTCCATCTTAATCGCAACAAGCGCTCGGTCGTGCTGGACCTGAAATCGACGGAAGCTCGCAGCGCTTTAGATAGGCTGATCGCGACATCCGACGTGTTTTTGCACGCACTTCGGCCGAAGGCGATTTCTCGACTTGGGTATGATTACGACCACGTTCGAACTCTTCGTGATGATATCATTTATTGCGGTGCGTACGGATTTGGAAAAGCGGGCTGCTATGCGGACAAGGCGGCATATGACGATCTAATTCAAGCCGGCTCCGGTTTGGCCTCGCTGCAGGGAATTCTGCACGGCAAGGTGGGCTACGTGCCGACTGTCATCTGTGACAAAGCAGCCGGTCAGGCGATCGCAAACGCGATCCTTGCGGCGCTCTACCATCGTGCAGTGAGGGGACAGGGTCAGAGTCTCGAGGTTCCGATGTACGAGACGATGGTTGAGTTCAACATGATCGAGCATATGGGGGGACTGTCTTTCGAACCCCCCGAAGGTAGGGCCGGATTCAGTCGCGTACTCAATCCAAGTCGGCGCCCCTTTAAGACCAAGGACGGTTATGCCTGCATTCTACCCTATACGGACAGAAATTGGCGAGATTTCTTTCTATTGATCGAACGTCCCGACCTGGCAGCCGACGCCTCCGTTGCCACCATCGTATCGCGCACGAAAATCATCGGCGAATTATACGAGGAGGTGGCGAAGGCGGCGCTTTTGCGACCGACCTCGGAATGGGTCGAGGCTTGTGATCGCTTGTCCATTCCCTGCATGCCGCTGCTTTCGTTGGATGAACTTGTGATGGATCCGCATCTACAGCAGGTCGGTTTCTTCCAGATCGAGGAACATCCCACCGAGGGAACCTACCGATCGATGAGGTCGCCGACCAATTTCAGCAAAACACCCTATAAATTGCGTCGCCACGCGCCGAAGTTGGGTGAAAATACCGCGGAGTTGCTGAAGGAAGTTGGTTGTTCCGCCCCTGAAGCGACAGCCTTGGCAGGCAAGCCTACCGGGAAATCATCAAATCGAGAGGCAGTATGAACGACGAGATCATTTTCAGCGTAGACGACGGACTTGCGATCGTTCGACTCAACCGTCCCGAACGAATGAACGCATTCACCTTCACGATGATCGATGCTTGGGCCGATTTTCTCGTGCGTTGCCGCACCGATGACGCAGTCAAAGTCATCATGATGACCGGTACGGGTAATGCGTTCTGCAGCGGCGGGGATATCGTCGAGATGGGCGATCGGCTCGATCAGGAACCTCTTCAGCGAAAGGAAGAGCTCTTCGAGCGCGTGCAGCGCATTCCGCTTGCCCTGGCTGACCTGGATAAGCCGGTCATTGCAGCTGTAAATGGCGTTGCGACTGGTGCAGGAATGGATCTCGCGCTCATGTGCGACCTCAGATATGCAACACGCGCCGCCCGATTTGCCGAAACCTATCTTCGGGTAAAGCTGGTTCCGGGCGCGGGCGGGTCCTATTTTCTGCCGCGTATCGTTGGGGCGGCGAAGGCACTTGAATTGTTTCTAACCGGCAAGTTCGTCGATGCAGAAGAGGCCAAGCGCTTGGGTATTGTGAACGATGTTTTCGACGACGACATTTTCATGACCGAGGTGGAGCGGCTTGCTAGGCATATCGTTGAAAAATCCTCGATCGGTAGCCGGATGATCAAGCGTGCAATCAATCAAACGTTAAACCAGGATCTGCGAACACATCTCGATATGGTTTCCTCGCACTATGCCGTGGTGACAGCGACTCAAGAACATAAGGCTGCCGTCGCCGATTTCATCCGGTCGCGGGTTTGATCAGACCGGAACGCATTGCGAGCATGAGTTTGTGCAGGAGAACTGGAGGCTCGATCGCGCCTAGGCCCGTCGAGCCTTGCGCCTACGAGACCGCAATATCATATCATACACTCAAACCGCTTAAAGCGGGTGCCATTTTTTTCCGGTCCTGCACGGATGATCAAGGCAATGGTCTTGTTCAGCGCGAGCTGTCGGCCGACCCTGCCGAACGATTGGCAGTTTTTCCCTGGCGTCCCATGGGCTCACGCAGCCTCGCAAAAACGGCGTGTTCGCTGTCAAGTGTCCAGTTGCGTGTGCCTATCGCTTTTGACAAGTATGTCGCGTCGGGCATCCACCAACGCGTGTAACCATTGGCGAACGATGCGTATTCGAAATGTGCCGTATAACTCCCGATGCGTTGCGATCCAGTACTGGCGAACGGTGACATGCTCGGGGAGTAGTCTCCGCATATAGGGCAGATCGTGCACCATAAAGTGTGGGAAAGCGCCAATGGCCATCCCCATTCTTGAAAGTTCAACCTGCATGCGTATCGAAGAGCAAGATACGCGTCGGCTTACATGGGCAACAAAATTGTCGATAAAACGAAGCTTGTCCGTATATATCAGGTCATCGACATAGCCAATTAGTGCGTGGTTTCTCAAATCCTCAAGGTCTTGTGGCATCCCGTTCTTCTGTAGATATTCCTCAGAGGCGTAAAGGCCAATTTCGTAGCTAGCCAGTTTTTCAACCGTCAGCCGCTCCGATTCTGGCGGATTGCTAGTGATGGATATGTCAACCTTTCGGGTGGACGGCGAAAGGTAGCTAGGGCTGGCATCTATCTCCACTTTTAGATCGGGATATCGTTCTAGAAAGCCCGGAAGTTCAGGAGTGAGGATTTGCAGCGCAAACCCTTCGGCTACACTCAGCCGAACCGTCCCGGACAATGCGCTCTTGGCCCCTTCCTGCGCCGCTATCGATATTGCTGCTTCGACTCCCGCGCCAGCATCCGAAAGCCGTTGCCCCGCCGCGGTAAGCTGCAACCCCCCCCTATGACGGGCGACGAGCGTTGCTCTTAAGCTTGTCTCAAGCCGACGAATGCGGCGGCCAACCGTGCTGGCGTCCATCCCCAACTTTGCAGCGGCTCCCGAAAAGGAACCCGTTTGGCAGGCTGCAATGAACACACGCAAATCATCCCACTGCAACATAACCGCATCCTATCTCCGACATGGGGCAGCTACAACACTTGCAGCGCCGACTGGACATCCAGCAGATCCGCCATTGCATATCTTCTGCGAGCAGAGCGAGCGAATGCGGGAGTGAGACCCTATCGGAACGTAGCGCGGATGCAATTTGAGGCTGCGATTTTGCACGATGTCTGATGCGTTATCCATGTAGGATGGCGACTAAGGACTCGAACGGAGTCATGTTTCGGGGGAGGACAGGAGAGTGGTAGGCTACTCGAGCTTCGAGGCACTTCGGCTGGAGATGCGCGGTCGAGTGCTGGTGATCACGCTCGACAATCAGCCGTTGAATTTGATTACGCCGCAAATTCACGAGGAACTGTCCCGGATTTTCGCGGTCGTCAATCGCGATCCCGACGTCGCGGTCGTCGTCATTACTGGTGCGGGGGACCGCGCATTTTCCGCCGGAGCGGACATAAATCTGTCGGCCCAACGGTTGGAGCGTGGCGATCATGCGGACTGGCTGCGCGCAACGGCTGAGGCACGAGATTTAACATATAGCCTTTTGCGATTCGAAAAGCCCCTGATTGCACGGATCAACGGGCATGCGATCGGCGTGTCGGCAAACATCGCTGTCATGTCAGACTTTTCTTACATGATGGCCAAGGCCAAAATTGCCGATACGCATGTCAAAATCGGTTTGAGCGCTGGTGATGGTGGCGCGATGATGTGGCCAATATTGATGGGGTTTGCCAAGGCTCGGCACTATTTGCTGACCGGTGATGCGTTGACCGGCGCCGAGGCGGCCGAGCTTGGCCTGATCACTAAGGCCGCCGAGTCGATCGAGGAGCTTGATTCTTTGGCTTATGGTATGGCCGAGCGCCTGGCGAAGGGGCCGGGGCGGGCGATCAATGCCACGAAAACATCGATTAATCTGCTTCTTAGGAACATGTTTGAGGGCGTTGTCGAGGCGCATGGCGGTCTCCAAATGGGCACCTATCTTTCCAAAGACTATCGAGCCGCCGTCATGGCATTTAAAGAGGGTCAAGAGCCGATCTTTTCAGGGGAATAATTCAGTTGGCGGCGCGCCTGAAAGCCGCAGATGTCGCATATGGAGTAGGTCAAGCGAATGCCCGATACGAACGCCGCGTCCTTTAGCGCAGAGAATGTCCTGTACGATGAGCCATATCCCGAGATCGCACGGATAACCGTTGATCGTCCTGATCGCCGCAATGCGCAGGATACGCAGGTCACCTATGAGCTCAATCGGGCATTCGATCTTGCAATACAGCGAGATCAAGTCAAGGTCATCATCCTTGCATCGACCGGACCGCACTTTAGTAGCGGGCATGATCTTGGCAGCGATCGCGGAAAAGACTCTGCGGATTTCCCGGCAGTAGGGACTTGGGGACAATTCAGCGCTCCGGGAGCCGAGGGTCGCTTTGGTCGAGAAATGGAAGTTTACTATCAGATTACAGAGCGCTGGCGGAATCTATCCAAGCCGACCATCGCACAGGTCCAAGGCAAGTGCATCACTGGGGGGCTCGCGCTTGCGTGGTGCTGTGATCTGATCGTCGCGAGCGAGGATGCGCAATTCATCTGCACCTCACCGAACATGGGCGGGTCGGGAATAGAATTCTGGTCGTATCCCCTGGAAGTGGGGCATCGGCGCGCCAAGCGCTGGCTGATGACCGGGGAGCCCATGTCTGCATCCGATGCCTATGATTTCGGCATGGTGAGCGAAGTGGTGCCGAAGGCGGACCTTGAGGAGCGAACGTTGCAACTCGCCCGCAAGATTGCTGAGCGCACGTCCTGGTCGCTCAAGATGACCAAGCTTGCGATCAACAATGCCCAGGATGTGCAGGGTCGGCGGGCAGCAATGGACTACGGCTTTCTGGTTCACCAACTGGGTCACAGCCACCGCATGCAGGTGCACGGGGCACCGGTCGATCCCAACACCCTGACGCCGTCGCTTCGCGACGCCTCGCTGGAGCGCTGGAAATCGACCTGAGTTGCATATGTAACGAATCCAGCATGTCGCTGCAGCTTCGGACGAGCTGAAGTCCAGCTGTGGCAAAAGAACCCGAGAGGTCTTCGGACTCTCCGGCTAACCCACAAGGCTTTGTCAGAATGTATGAGATCAACTTGGCGGATGACGCATGAACGGCAGTGATTCATTCGCGGCGGAGCTGGCCGCGCTGGGTGAAAGCATCTCCGACGTGTTGAGCGCGGTGAGCACGCGTCGCGCGGTTCATGAATATGGCGGAGGCCGCAATCAGCACGACAAGGAGCTGTGGCGTCAAGCGGCTGAGCTGGGATGGTTGGGGATCGGTCTGCCTGAGGCGCTGGGTGGCCTTGGCCTTGGCCAGGCTGGCCTTGATGTGCTGCACCGTGCGCTCGGCCGCTGGCTCGCGCCGGGTCCATTCATCGCGACACTGTCAGCTGCCCAATGGATCTCAGACGTAGCGGGCGATGAACATGGTGCGCTTGTGGCAAGAATCGTCGCTGGCGACCTGACCGTTGCGGTGCCGGCGGGGAATGGGCAAAACGACCTCGCGCTGATCGACGGACGTATTCGGGGAACATCGCCGGTCCTGCTCGGCGCCGATGATATCGGTTTGGTGATCACGCCGGTCGCTGACGAAGAGGGCGGTATTCTCTGGGCGCTGGTCGAGCCGCACACGGGCTTCAATATCCTCAAGATGTGGGATGAGACCCGTCATGCAGGCACGATCGAGTTCGACGGAAGCGAGACCGTAAGCATCCTTCGCCGGGCGGAGGGTGCAGGACAATTGCTGAGCCGGCAAATCGCGCTTGCCCTGGCTGGCGATAGCATGGGAGGCGCCGAGGCCATCAGTGACCAGACGGTCGAATATCTGAAGACACGTGTCCAGTTTGATCGGCCGGTCGGTTCCTTCCAGGCCGTGAAACATCGCGCCGCCGATCTGTTCGCCTTGATCGCGACAAACGAATGTCTGCTGGATCAGGCGGTCGAAACTGCAGACGAAAGGGCGGCCCATGCTGACATGTGGTCATCTCTTGCCAAGGCAGGATGCACCGACGCCTATGTGTCGATTGCAACGGACTGCCTCGAACTGCACGGCGGCATTGGCTTCACGTGGGAGTATGACGCACATTTGTTCCTTCGACGCGCTCGCTTCAACCAGGCTCTGGGCCGAAGCAGCCGCGAGGAATACGACATTGCGGCCGCGCGGTTAGCGGACGTGACCTATTCGGGACTTTCGACGACGGAGCTTGCCCGATGAGTGCGATCCTAAGCCAAAAAGGCGACCTGGCGGCATTCCGCTCGGCCATGCGGGAGTGGCTCGGACGGGTCGTGCCTTCCGACTGGCGGGAAAATGTTGCTGGTGACGACGATGCCTTGGTTGATCTGCAGCGTTGGTGGCTGGCCGAACGCGCGAAAGTGGGCCTAGCAACCGCCCACTGGCCGATTGAGTATGGCGGCGAAGGTCTGGAACAAGCGCACCAAATCATTATTGCAGAAGAGTTCGCACGTGCCGACGCGCCACCGCTGCGCCTGTTCAACGTGTCGATGACACATTTGCCATCGACGCTGATCGCCTGGGGCAGCGACTATCAAAAGAAGCGGTATCTTCCCGGGGTCGCGCAGGGGACGGTTTGGTGCCAAGGCTTTTCCGAGCCAAATGCGGGGTCTGATCTTGCGGCGTTGCGCACCCGTGCCGTTCGCGATGGCGAGGACTACGTCATCAATGGCCAGAAGATCTGGTCTTCGCATTCGCCGCATGCGGACTATTGCATATTGCTGGCAAGAACAGATCCCGATGCGCCCAGAAAGCAGGCGGGTATCAGCTTCTTCCTTCTTGACATGCGTTCGCCTGGCGTCGAGGTGCGCCCCATTCGTCAGGCGACCGGATCATCCGAGTTCGCTGAAGTGTTCCTGACCGATGTCCGCATCAACGCGATCGAGCGCGTGGGCGAAGAAAACCAGGGTTGGACCGTCGCTCAGACTACTTTGACGTCCGAACGAGGGCTCTACGCGTTCGAAATTGCAGAGCGCCAGCGCCATTGGATCGAGCGCTTTCACTGTCGGGCTCTGCAGGACGATGCTGACTGGCTCAAGGATGATGCATTGCGGCGCGAGTTCATGGGGCTGTTTGCAGAAGCGCAGGCCGGCCGACGCCTGCTTCGAAAACTGCTTCGCCAGCATGACGCGCCAAGCACGGACAGAAGATCCGCCATGAGATCCTTGTTCATAAAGCTCACCGCGTCGCAATTGGGCCAGCGGATTGCCGATTTCACCGTGCGTGCCAGCGGTCTGGACGGACAGCGGGGCGACAAGAGCCGAATCAGTCCTGGCGCCCCGATGTTCGATTTCATGAATTCGTTCACTTTCACGATCGGCGGCGGAACCAACGACATTATTCGAAATCTGATTGCGGAACGGGGCCTTGAGTTACCGAAGTGACGGGCTGGAGGTCTGCAGTGGGCAACGGCATGCGGCTCCAGCGCCGCTCGTCAACGCACGGTACCCTGGTGGCCGGTCTACCGGGACAGGTCGCTCATGCCACGGCAATGTCTAGTAAGGCGAAATATTGAAATGCGTTTCGGATCGTTCGAAAAGGCCCAGGCAGATTGGCGCGCCGCGGGGTTGTGGAATGAGCTGACATTGCCAGTGGCACTGGCAGCCGCGGCTGAATCGGCTCCAACCGCGCCGTTTGTGCTTCATCGAGAGGGGGCGGTCGAAGTCTATCCCCTGTCCGAAGTTCACGCTCTTGGCCGTAACATTGCCGGGGCGTTGCAGCGTGCCGGGATATGCCGAGGCGATGTCGTTGCGGTGCAGCTACCCAACAGCCTGGAAAATTCTGCACTTTATCAGGGTATCTTGCTCGCCGGCGCGGTGGTTCTTCCGCTGAGCTGTACGCTTGGACCGGCAGACCTGACGTTCATTCTGTCCGATTCGCAGGCCAGGATGTTCATTGTGCCCGATCAGTGGCGCGCGATAGATTTCAAAGAACGTGTGCGTAAGCTCGGTGACCTGCCGTGCCTAGCCATGGTGGTAATGCTTGGCGGAGACGCGAAGAATCACCGCGTCACGAACTGGAGCGATCTGATCGCGCAGGGCCAGCCTTTCAGTCAGGTGGTCGTAGATCCCGACGATCTGGCCTTCTTGATGTACACGTCAGGGACCACGTCAAATCCCAAAGGGGTGATGCATTCCAGCCGGAGCTTGCTCGCCGAGTTGAATACGCGCGATCACTTTCGAGAGGAAAAGGTGCTCCTTTCCCCGTGGCCGACGGGAAGCATGGCAGCCACTTCAGCCATTCTGGCCCATATCGTCATGGGGCTGACCGTTGTGATGATGGACAAGTGGGACGCAGACGCGGCAGCAGATTTGCTGGAGGTGTGGCAGGTTGGCGGTATGCAAACCACCCCTTTTCATCTGTCGGCTCTTCTCGACGCGGCGGTTACGAGGGGCCGATCTTTGGCGACCTTGAAGGGGGTCAGGGTGGGTGCGACGACGGTTCCTGAAGCGCTGATGCGTAGAGCGAGCGAAATGGGTGTCCCGGTTGTGCGCAGTTACGGCTCGACGGAGCATCCCAGCGCGACGCAAGGTGTGCCTCATGACGAGCTGGAACTTAGAATTCTGTCGGATGGTCGTCCGCTTCCCGGCTCACAGATCCGTATTGTCGATGACGATGGGCACGATGTCCCACCAGGCTCCGAGGGCGAGGTTCTGCTGCGCGGTCCGGAACAATTCAAAGGCTATCTCAAGCCCGAGTTGAACGAGGGGGCATTTCTCCCGGAGCGCTGGTTCAAGACCGGCGATATCGGTCGCGTCGGGTCGGGCGGTCATTTGACGATCACCGACCGAAAGAAGGACATTATCATCCGCGGCGGGCAGAATATTTCGTCCCGCGAGATTGAAGATTTGCTTCTTCGCCTCCCCGCCGTTGCAGACGCCGCCGCAATCGCTGTGCCCGATTTACGGCTTGGCGAACGCGTTTGTGCAGTGGTCGTGCTCAAGCAAGGAATGGCGCTGTCGCTGCCGGAAATCGACGGTGCATTTCAGGCGATGGGCATAGCACGGCATAAGACTCCGGAACACCTCGAATTCCGGGATGAGTTGCCCAGGACCCCAACCGGCAAGGTGAGAAAAAACGAGTTGCGGGCGGAGTTTGTCGCCCGAGAGCGCCCGAGGCCGACGCGCTGAACAGGCTGTATGTCACGCGGTAACCTGCCGCGCACCTTATCTTGCCGGCGGCCATCGTCGTCCAATCAAGCGTCTCCTCTGAAAGGAAAATGGCGATGTTTGCGCCTTTCAATTTTGATCCGGTTGATATGCCGACATCCGCACGAAAATTGCGGGAGCGCGTGCGTGCGTTCCTGCGTGAACAGGAAGTCAATTGGGATCCTGCACAGAAGGCAAAGAGTTGGACAGGATTTGACCGGGAATTTTCGCGTGAGGTGGGAAAGCAGGGCTGGATCGGGATGACCTGGCCCAAGGCGTATGGCGGCGGCGACTATTCCATGATTGAACGCTATATCGTCCTCGAGGAGATGTTGGCGGTCGGTGCCCCCGTGTTTGCGCACTGGATTGCGGATCGCCAGAGTGGGCCATTGTTGCTCCGCGTGGGGACGGAAGCACAGAAGAGCCAGTATCTGTCGCCGATCACGCGCGGCGAATATGCGTTTTGTATCGGGCTTAGCGAGCCGGATTCTGGCTCCGATCTCGCCTCGGTACGCACCCGTGCCGAGCGCATACCGGGCGGCTGGCGGCTGAATGGCCGGAAGATTTGGACGACGAACGCCCATTTCTGCGAGTATATGATTGCCTTGGTGCGGACGTCCGGCGGAGCAAAAGATCGGCAGGTCGGACTGTCCCAATTCCTGATCGATTTGCAGTCGTCGGGGGTCGAAGTTCGCCCAATCAACGATCTGACGTCGGAGGCGCATTTCAACGAAGTCACATTTGACGACGTACTACTCGGCGAGGACGCCCTCGTTGGCGCCGAAGGGCAGGGGTGGGCGCAAGTCAATTCAGAACTCGCATTCGAACGAAGCGGGCCGGACCGCTATCTGAGTCTGTATCCATTGCTCACGAGTCTGATCGATGAAGTCCGTCAAAGCTCGGGGCAAATGGACATCAATCAACGTCGTATCGGCCAGGCGTTTGCAGAACTGGCTGTGCTCCGTGAAATGTCTGTCTCAGTCGCCGGCCAGCTTCAGCGCGGGGATGCGCCGAATAACGAGGCGGCGGTGATGAAGGAGCTGGGTGTGGGATTGGAGCAGCGGATCCCCGACCTCGTCAGGGAATGTGCAGGATCGCAACCAGCTGCGCGCGATCTGTCGGAGATGCTCCTCGTGGCGACCCAGCTTGCGCCCACCTTCTCGCTGCGCGGCGGGACGCGGGAAATTGTACGCGGTATTATTGCACGGGGGCTTGGACTGCGATGACCGGCGAGATGGATGTTTCAGCGTTGCTTGCAGCGCAATGCGATCAGCTCTTCTCCGAAATGGTCGATGCCAAGCTTTTGGGCTCTGTGGAAGCTGGGCATGCGCCTCAGGCTTTGGATGCGGCGGTCAATGACCTGGATTTATCGTTCGCGCTTGTGTCCGAGGTCTCAGGCGGGGCTGGATTGGCGTGGTCAGATATAGGAGGCGTGTTCGAGGCTATCGGCTATCATGTGGCACCTGTTGAACTGGGCGAGTCAATCATAGCCAATTGGGCAATCGTTGCTTGCGGCTTGGAGCCGACCCGCAATGTCTTGGGTCTGGCGGCGGAAATGCTGAGCTGCGACGTGCACGGATCAAGCCTGGGCGGGAGCTGCACCGTCGGTTGGTCCGGGACTGTAGACGAAATATTGGTCGTCGCGCGCGCGCCAGATGGATTATTTCTTTGCCTCGTCGATCCTGCCACCGGTTCATCTGTCGAAGCCCCGAACCTGGCCCGCGATCCTCGCCGTCGCTTCACATTTACGCACGCTGAGCCGCTCAAGAGCGTAAAGTGGGATCTGGGATCACACGGTCTGGAGCCGTTCGTCGCTGTGCTACGCTCGGCTCAGATCGCCGGCGCCCTGTCGCGTATGCTCGAGCTCTCGATCGAATATGGCAATACGCGTGTCCAATTTGGTCGACCGATCGGGAAATTTCAGTCCATTCAGCATATGATCGCCGAACTCGCGGGTGAGGCTGCCGCATCCAAGGCGGCTGTGCAACTTGCCCTGCGCGGTTTGGATGATGGGCGCGTGCTTGAGGGCGCAGGGGTTGGAAAGGTCCGGACTTCACTTGCGGTCGGCAAGGCGTCTGCGATCGCTCACGCAGTGTTCGGCGCGATTGGGGTGACCGAGGAACATGTGCTGCATTACTTTACTCGCCGTGCGTGGCAATGGCGGGCCGATGCGGGCGATGAACATATATGGTCGCAACGACTTGGCGAGATCGCTCTCGCGCAAACAGGTGCCGACTTCTGGCCTCGCCTTGTCGCGTTAGGTGGTGATTAGCCAGTTCAAGCGACATCGGTCATTTCACACTCGCACCTTGGTTAGTCTGCGGAGCGCGCCCTTGGAACATCTTCAATTGAAAATGCCGGCCACAAATCCGAAAGGTCGATTGGCGGGAAAGATAGCTTTCATAGTTGGAGGCGGCTCACCAACGACGGGGTGGAGTATCGGTAATGCGATCGCCCTATTGTTTGCCCGAGAGGGAGCGACTGTTTTTTGCGTTGATCGTGATGAACAGGCTGCTTTGCGGACTGCCAACCTCATTCGTACGCAGGGCGGCGTGAGCGAGGCCTATAACGCCGACGCCCTGAAACTCGATGAACTCGGTGAAGCGGCGAACGCTTGTATCGCCAAGTTCGGGCGAATCGATATCCTCCAGAACGTTGTCGGGGGAAACACGGTAGGCGGAATCGCCGAAGTCGACGAAGAGAGTTGGGCGAGAGTTCTCGACTTGAATTTGAACACCGCTTTTCGTGCATGTAAAGTGGTGCTGCCGCACATGATTTCGCAGGGCTCCGGTAGCATCGTAAACCTTGCCAGCATCGCGGCAATTGGTTTTGCTGAGCCCCCGTCGTCTGCCTACGCTGCTGCAAAAGCAGGGCTTTTGCAAATGACGCGCACGGCTGCCCTGCAATATGCGGTTCAAGGCATACGAGCGAATTCAATTGTTGTGGGGCTAGTCGATACCGCTGAAATCCGTCGCCGCATTGTGGCGCGATTTGGCGCAGAGCGCTTGGACGAAGTGCTTGAAGTCCGGGCGGCCAGCACACGAAATAAACGCAACGCCACTCCCTGGGATATCGCATTCGCTGCGGTATATTTGGCCAGCGATGAGGCAAATTACGTCACCGGAACAGAGATTGTGGTCGATGGCGGCTATTCCGTTCCGGTTTTTGGGTCTTACATGGATAGTATTCCGCGTTGACCGCGAACGCGTTGAGACATCCTATTCAACGCTGGTCTAGTTTATCGACAAATTGAGCGCATTTAGCTTAGCGGAGAACATTTTGAACACTTTGACCGGAATGGCAATCGTGGTGACTGGCGCCGGCCGGGGGATTGGCCGGGCTTGTGCCAAGGGTCTGGCAGCAAGCGGCTCTGCGGTCATCGTCAATGATATCGATGAGGAGCCTGCCCGGATCGTGGCGCAAGAAATTGTCGCGAGCGGAGGACAAGCGAAGCCGCACATTGCAGATATATCGTGCTGGTCAGAAGCGCGACAGCTGATCGAACGATGCATCACGGAATTTGGCGTGATCGATGGACTGGTAAACAACGCGGCCAATGTTGGTCGGGCGCGGTTGGAATCGCTCACTGAGCACGATATCAAGCCATATCTCGACACCAATATTATCGGCACGATTAATTGCGCGGCTCATGCGGTGCGTCCCATGCTCGCGCGGGGAAAGGGCTCGATCGTGAATGTCACCTCGGGCGCCCAGATGGGGGCTGCGGGACTTGGTGTGTATGGCGCTACCAAGGGCGCGGTGGCCTCTCTTACCTACGCATGGGCGATCGAGTTAAGAGATCGCGGTATCCGGGTCAACGCGGTGTCGCCGCTTGCGGAAACACGGCTCTCGTCGCTCGGCGATCAAACGCGGGAATATCGACCTGCCCCGGACTCCAATGTGCCTGTCATCGAATATCTTTTGTCCGACGCCTCAGCAGGTGTGAACGGGCAAATAGTCAAAATGGATGGGGAGTTCATGGCGTTGTGCACGCATCCCGCAATCTTGGCGCCTATCGCGCAGAACCCTCGCTGGACATATGAATCGGTGAAAGCCGCGTTCGAACGCGGCCTGTCGGCCCTTCAATTGCCGCTTGGACCAGTCGCGATGGAGGTGCAGGCGTTCACTTCCATAGGCGGATCAGGGGAATGAGGGCCGAGGAAAAGTTTGGTAATTTTGGTTCGATAAGGTGAGTGGAAATGAAAATCCTCGTCCCCGTAAAGCGGGTGCTCGATTACAACGTCAAGCCGCGGGTCAAGGCCGACGGCACCGGCGTCGACCTGGCGAATGTCAAAATGTCGATGAACCCGTTCGACGAGATCGCGGTCGAAGAAGCGATCCTCCTCAAGGAAAAGGGCGTCGCGACCGAGATCGTCGCGGTGTCGGTCGGTCCGCAAAAGGCGCAGGAAACGCTGCGCACCGCGCTCGCAATGGGTGCCGACCGCGCGATCCTCGTCCAGACCGACGATGAGGTCGAGCCGCTGGCGATTGCAAAGATCCTCAAAGCCATCGCCGACGCCGAAACCCCCGGCCTTGTCATCCTCGGCAAGCAGGCGATCGACGGCGACAACAACCAGACCGGCCAGATGCTCGCTGCATTGACCGGCTGGGCGCAGGGCACTTTCGCCAGCGCGGTCAATGTCGACGGCGACCATGTCAGCGTGACGCGCGAAGTCGACGGCGGCCTCGAAACGGTGAAGCTCAAGCTTCCCGCGATCGTCACCACCGACCTTCGCCTCAACGAACCGCGCTACGCCTCGCTGCCGAACATCATGAAGGCGAAGTCGAAGCCGCTCGATACCAAGACCCCCGCCGATTATGGCGTCGACACGGCGCCGCGCGTCAAGACGGTCAAGGTTTCGGAACCGCCCGTCCGCTCGGCCGGCGTCAAGGTCGCCGATGTCGATGAACTGGTTGCCAAGTTGAAAGCCATGGGAGTGCACTCATGAAAACGCTCGTCTGGGTCGAACATGACGGCAAGGCCGTCAAGGACGCCACGCTCGCGGTGGTCACCGCCGCATCGAAGCTTGGCGAAGTCCATCTGCTCGTCGCCGGTTCGGGCGTCGATGCGGTGGCCAAGGAAGCCGCGCAGATTGCAGGCGTGGGCAAGGTGCATGTTGCCGACAACGCCGCCTTCGATCATAACCTGCCCGAAAATGTCGCGCCGCTGATTGCCGAACTGATGTCCTCGCACGACGCCTTCGTCGCGCCCGCCACGACGACCGGCAAGAATATCGCGCCGCGCGTCGCTGCGCTGCTCGACGTCATGCAGATTTCGGAAATCCTCTCGGTCGAAGGCCCCAAGACCTTCACCCGCCCGATCTATGCCGGCAACGCGATCGCGACCGTCGAATCGTCGGATGCGAAGCTCGTCCTCACCGTCCGCGGCACCGCGTTCGAAAAGGCCGCGACCTCGGGCGGCTCGGGCACGATCGAATCCGTTTCGGCGGGAAGCGACTTCGGCCTCTCGAGCTTCGTCGGTGCCGAAATCGCCAAGCAGGATCGACCCGAACTGACTTCGGCGAAGATCATCGTGTCGGGCGGCCGTGCGCTGGGCTCGAGCGAGAAATATGAAGAGGTCATCGTCCCGCTCGCCGACAAGCTGAACGCCGCGCTCGGTGCCAGCCGCGCCGCGGTCGATGCGGGCTATGTGCCCAACGACTATCAGGTCGGCCAGACGGGCAAGATCGTCGCCCCCGAAGTTTATTTTGCCATTGGCATTTCGGGCGCGATTCAGCATCTTGCGGGGATGAAGGATTCGAAAACCATCGTCGCGATCAACAAGGATGAGGATGCGCCGATCTTTCAGGTCGCCGACTTCGGCCTGATCGGCGATCTGTTCAAGGTCATCCCGGAGCTGACCAAGAAGCTTTAGCGTTGGATCAAGGGAAAAGGTCGTTCGATTTGCTGTCGGTTTCGCGACGCTTGAACCGGTGATGGGACGATCGCCTTGTCGGCGGAACAACGGCGCCGTCGTTGTTCTTAGGGCAAGACTGTTGAGCTGTTGAACGCGAAGTCGGGCCAAACGATGTTGCTTTCTTTCGCGCGCTTCGCGCGCTGTTTCGATGGCATTGATCCTAGCGCTTCAGGCTATGAAGAACCTCATCGTCGAAACGTCGAAGACGCGCGTTTTAGCTATGAGCCGTGTTGCTCGCCGGTCTTCATCAACCCCATCGCGCCGCCGCGCGAACCTGCGACTTCCGGTTGACCCGAGGGTCGGTTTTCTCGCCGGACGACAGGCGCAGCTGTATGGGGCTTCGGGCGGGTTAGGAGCGGTTGCCATGGCGTGTATCATCTTGACAGCGCACCATGTAACAGCATATTCCTTCCCGCGGTCCCGAGCTGCGATACGCTACCGGATCAGATAACAAGCGGCAGCGGGAGATAGCGGTCATGTCAGGTCACGAAAGTGCGATAGCCACGTTGATGGCTGCGCGTTCGAAAGCGGTGGCCTGGCTGCTGCAGGCGATCGAAAGTGATGGACGCCCGCTTGGGTCCGAGCAGGGGAACGGGTGGACGCGCGTGCCTTGGGCGCTTTCGCTCTCGGGCGAGACGGCAGTCGCAGAAGCGGTCATGGAATGGGCGCTGCGCGAGGGACTCGACGGTCGCGGCGCATTTCGCGAAGGGCCTGCGCTCGGGGCGGGGCAATGGATCCCTTACAAGCTTGGCCAGCTCGTCATGGGCGCGCTGCAATTGGGCCGGTATGATGCGGCGGAGCCGATGCTGGACCGGCTTGAAGAAATGCAGCTGCCCAATGGCGGGCTGCCGATCGAGCCGCTCGGCAGCGACTTTGCCGACATTACGGAAATGACCTCGACGGCACAAGCCGGGCTGGCGGCCTTGCGTGGCGGGCGTATGGACATGGCCAGGCGCTGCCGCGACTGGGTGATGGAATGCCTGGATGCGCAGCCCGAGTTTCCGCATCGGCTTTACGCGGGCAGAATCGGTGATACGCTCATGACCGAGCTTCCGGAGCGCTTTGCGTGGCTCCTCCGGGTTGAATTTGACAAGCCGCGGCAGTGCTATTTTCAGTCCGCTATCGCGGCCGCCTTCCTTGGCTATTATGCGATGCGAACCGGCGATCAGGAAGCACTTGCCGGCGGCCACCGTTGTCTCTTGACCAGCATCGAGGGGACTGACGAGCAATTTACCGATCTGACGTCAGTGCAGGCCTGCAAATTTGGTTGGGCTGTTGCCGTGATGGCCGTTGCCGATCCGGCGGCTACTTATGACGCCCACATGGTTCGCATGGCGGACTGGTTCGCGGACCGGCAGGAAAGCGACGGCAGCTGGGGTCCGTCGAAATTCATGTCGCCGTCGCCGTCGATGGTGGATCTCGTGATGAAGACCGCGGAACATGCGATGGAGGTTTCCGAGCTTGTTGCCGGACTGGCGGCAGTGCGCGCAAGGCAGATGCGTTAGCGCGACACCCGGGGGCCAGGCGGACATTCCGATCGTATCGACGCTATGTCGGCTTCGCGCAGGCCGTACAATTGAAAAGGAAATCACATAATGAAGCGCGAATATTGGGCTCTTGTTCACAATAGCCTGGATTTCGAGTCCACGGTCACGAATCTCGAGGATTCGGGCGTCGCCGGTCTCGAGGTCTCGCAGGCCTATGGCCCGCCCTTTGTCCAGCTTGCGGCCGCGGCAATGCTGACCAAGCGCATCCAGCTGGCTTCCGGGATCGCGATGGGTTTGACCCGCAGCCCCTTCGAGACCGCGATGGCTGCGATCGATCTTGATCGGCTATCCAGGGGGCGCTTCACGCTGGGCCTTGGGACCGGCCCGGAACATTTTACCAGCGGCTATTTCAACATGCCCTACGACAAGCCGGTGTCGCGGCTGCGGGAGATCGTCCAGATTCTTCGTCATGTGGAGGACGGTGCACGCACTGGCACGATGAAGCCGTGGGAAGGCGACATGTACCAGATGGAGTTCAAGGGATATGAGCCCACCCTGCCGCCATTTCGCGAACGGATACCGGTCTGGATCGCTGCCCTGAGAGGGCGGCTTTGCGAAGTGGCGGGTGAAGTGGCGGACGGTTTGCTCGGCCATCCCGTCTGGTCGGTCGAATGGGCGCTTGGTCAGGCGCAGGAATCGCTCGCCATCGGGGCGGCCCGGTCCGGTCGAGACCCCGCCACATTACAGTTCCAGCCTTGGGTTTCGGTCTCGGTGGACCGCGACAGGCGCGCCGCGATCGACGCCGCCAAACCGGGCGTTGCCTATTATGCCGGGTTGGCGCAGTATTTTCCGTTCTTCGAAGCGCACGGCTTTGCATCGGAAGCTCGCAAGATGCAGGAATTGCTCAAGGATACCAATCTTCTCGAAGCGGCAAAGTCGCTTCCGGACGAAATGGCGCGGACCTTTGCCGCCTGCGGAACGCCCGACGATGTGCTCGAATGGATCGAGCCGCTTTGGCAGCGTGCCAACTCGATCATGATCCTACCATCGAACTGGGGCGTCGCGCCGGAACTGCACGAAGCGAGGTCGGCCCTCGTGAAAGAGACATTCTGGCCGCGGTGACCGTACAGGAGCGGTCGCGGCACTCGTGCCTGGTCATCGCAGCCCAGACACATTGATTCGGAGCTGATGAATTGCTGAGCGCGAGCAATGCACATACACTTTCGGGCCTGCCCAACGACATCTTGATGATCCGCGCGGCTGCGGCCCGCGACGAGGCGTTCGGCTGCGTCCAGACCTGGTCGCCGAAGGTGTTCATTCCGCTCACGCAATTGTGCCGCGACCTGTGCCACTATTGCACCTTCTCTCGCGCGCGGCCCGGCAAGCGCGCCTATATGACGCCGACCGAAGTGCTGGCAGTGGCGCGCGAGGGCGCGGCGGCCGGCTGCACCGAAGCGCTGTTCACGCTGGGGGACAAGCCCGAATTGCGCTTTGCATCGGCGCGGCGCGAACTGGCCGACATGGGCTATGCCACCACGATCGACTATGTCGAGGCGATGTGCCGCCTGGTGATGGACGAAACCGGCCTTATTCCCCATGTCAATGCAGGCGTCCTCACCCGCGACGAACTGGTCCGCCTGAAAGCGGTTTCGGGTTCGCAGGGCCTGATGCTGGAAACCGTGGCCGAAAGGCTGGGCGAAAAGGGCGGGCCGCACTGGCGTTCGCCCGACAAGCAGCCGCGCGTCAGGCTCGACATGCTGCGGATGGCCGGGGAACTGAATATTCCCTACACCACCGGCATTCTGATCGGGATTGGCGAGACGCGCGCCGAGCGCATCGACACCTTGCTGGCGATACGCGATCTTCATCTGAGCCATGGCCATATCCAGGAAGTCATCGTCCAGAACTTCCGGGCGAAGGCGCGGACGCCGATGGCCGACGCCCCCGAACCGGACCTCGACGACCTGCTGTGGACGATTGCCGCCGCGCGGCTGATCCTGCCGGCCGACATATCACTGCAGGCGCCGCCCAATCTTGCCGACGCAGGGTTTCCGCGTCTGCTCGCCGCGGGCATCAATGACTGGGGCGGCATTTCGCCGGTCACGCCCGATCATGTGAACCCGGAGCGGCCGTGGCCGGCGGTGGAAAAGCTGCGGAAAGCCACCGAGGCTGCGGGGCGACGGCTCGTGGCGCGGCTGCCCGCCTATCCGGCATTCCTCGGCGCACCATGGCAGGATGATGGTCCGCGCCGCGCGATGCTGGCGCAATCGGATTCGCACGGGTTTGGGCGGCAGGATAGCTGGTCGCCCGGCCAGCCGCTGACGCGGTTGCCCCAGCCCGCGCCGGGCACGGTCCGTCCAGAGATTGCCGCGATCGTCGACCATGCGCTTGCCGGGCAGGTCATGTCCGCAAGCGAGATCGAGCTGCTGTTCGGTGCGCGCGGCCCGGATGTCGACTATATCTGCCGGTCCGCCGATGCGCTGCGCCGCTCGGTCAACGGCGGCGAAGTGACCTTCGTGGTCAACCGCAACCTCAACTACACCAATATCTGCGCCTATAAATGCAGCTTCTGTGCGTTCTCCAAGGGACGCGGCGCGGATTCGCTGCGCGGCGTGCCCTATGATCTCGAGCTGGGTGAAGTCGCACGGCGCGCAAGCGAGGCGGTTGCGCGCGGGGGGACAGAGGTGTGTATGCAGGGCGGCATCCACCCTTCCTATACCGGCGACACCTATCTTTCGCTGCTGCGCGCGGTGAAGGCAGCGCAGCCGGACCTTCATATTCACGCCTTTTCCCCGTTGGAGGTGCGCCACGGCGCGCAAACGCTGGGTCTTGGGCTGGAGGAATATCTTGGCCGGTTGAAGGATGCCGGACTGGGATCGTTGCCCGGCACGGCAGCGGAAATCCTGGACGACGAAGTGCGCGATGTTATCTGCGCGGACAAGCTCAACACGGCCGAATGGCTCGAAACCATCGAAGCGGCGCACCGGGTCGGCCTGCGCACCACGGCCACGATCATGTTCGGCCATATCGAACATCCGCGCCACTGGGCACGGCACCTTGTCGCGATTCGCGACCTCCAGCAGCGGACCGGGGGCTTTACCGAATTCGTGCCGCTGCCGTTCGTGCCGATGGAATCGCCGATGGGCCTGAAGGGCGAAAGCAGGCGCGGCCCGACCTTCCGCGAGGTCCGGCTGATGCATGCGATTGCGCGCCTTGCGCTGAACCCGCACATCACCTCGATCCAGGTAAGCTGGGTCAAGCTGGGCAAACTGGGCGCCGGCGCATGCCTGCAAGGCGGCGCGAACGATATTGGCGGCACCTTGATGGACGAAAGCATCAGCCGGGCGGCCGGTGCCGCTCATGGCCAGGAACTGCCGCCGCAGGAAATGGAAGCGCTGATCCGATCCATCGGACGGATACCGCGCCAGCGAACCACGCTGTACGGCGAGGTTGCGGCGGACATCCAGCTTGCCGGGCGCAATGCCGCCCCGCTATCGCCGATTGTTCTGACGCCGCCCGTCAAGCGCCAACGAAAGGAAACAATGGATGCCTGAAACCAAGACCACCATCGCCGTGCTGGGGGGCACCGGCAAGGAAGGTGGCGGGCTGGCGCTGCGCTGGGCCCATGCCGGCCATCCCGTGATTATCGGCAGCCGTACCGAAGAGCGCGCCGAAGAAGCCGCTGCCGCAATGCGCGAGACGGTCGGCGCGGGCGCCAATGTGCGCGGCCTCGCCAATATCGACGCGGCCACGGCGGCGGACCTGGTCGTGCTGTCGGTGCCGTTCGCGGCGCAGCGTTCGACCGTTGCCGAAGTTGCGGGCGCGCTGGAGGGCAAGATCCTGATCGACGTGACCGTGCCGCTGGTGCCGCCCAAGGTATTTCGCGTGCAATTGCCCGAAGGCGGCAGTGCGGTCGAGGCCGTTCAGAAGGAACTGGGCGAAGGCGTGCGGGTGGTTTCGGCGTTCCAGAATATCTCCGCCCATCACCTGACCAAGCTCGACGAGGATGTCGAATGCGACGTGCTCGTCTGCGCCGATGACAGTGCGGCGGCCGACGAAGTGGTGGCGCTCGCCGAGGAGATCGGCCTTACCGCGTGGAACGCCGGTCCGCTGTGCAATTCGGTCGTTGCCGAGGCGCTGACCAGCGTGCTGATCTCGCTGAACCGCCGCTACAAGGTTCCGGGAAGCGGAATCCGCATCACCGGAGTTCCCACGCAGCCGTGAAACCAACCAGCTATAGGGTGATGGCACTGGCCGGGGTGCCGATGGTGCGGCCGGGCGATGATCTGTGCCAGGTGGTTCTGGATGCACTGGTCGCCAACGAGATGGCGCTCGAGGACGGCGATGTCGTCGTACTTGCGCAGAAGATCGTGTCCAAGGCCGAAGGGCGGCAGGTTGCGCTCGACGGCGTGACCCCGTCGCGCCGCGCCTGCGAGCTGGCGGAACAGACGGACAAGGATGCGCGGCTGGTCGAACTGATCCTGTCGGAAACCGACGAGGTCGTGCGCGTCACCCGTCATGTCATGATCGTGCGTCACAAGCTGGGGCTGGTGCTGGCCAATGCCGGGATCGACCAGTCCAATGTCGCGGAAGGCGCCGCGCTGCTGCTGCCGGTGGACCCCGACGCCAGCGCGCAGGCCCTGCGCCAGTCGCTGCAGGACAGCACCGGGCGCGCCGTTGCGGTGCTGGTGGTCGACAGCCTGGGCCGCGCATGGCGCCTGGGGACGGCGGGAACCGCGATCGGCAATGCCGGGCTACCGGCGGTGCAGGACCTGCGCGGGCGGCCCGACCTGCATGGCCGCCTGCTCGAATCGAGCGAGCTTTGCGTTGCCGACGAGGTCGCCGCCGCAGCATCGCTGGCGATGGGCCAGTCCGATGAGGGGACGCCGATCGTTATCGTGCGTGGATTGCGTTTCGAGCATGGCGGGCAAAGCGCGCGCGATATCGTGCGCCCGCGCGAGATGGACCTGTTCCGTTGATCGTCGCACTCGCCGGGGGCGTGGGCGGCGCGCGGCTCGCCAACGGGCTTGCCGCGATCGTCCCGCCGGGCGACCTGCTGGTGGCGGTCAACACCGGCGACGATTTTGAACATATGGGCCTGACGATCTGCCCGGACATTGATACCGTCACCTATACGCTTGCCGGGCTGAACGATCAGGAACGCGGCTGGGGCGTGAAGAACGAAAGCTGGTCGTTCATGGAAACGGTGCGGCAGCTTGGCGGACCGGACTGGTTCGCGCTGGGCGATCGCGACGTGGCCAAGCATGTCCTGCGCACCGAACGGCTGCGCCGGAACGACAGCCTGACCGCCATCACGCGCGATATCGCCCATGCCTGCGGCGTTAGGCAGGCCATCGTGCCGATGAGCGACGACCCGGTACGCTCCGTGATCGAAACGCCCGAAGGCGATCTGCCGTTTCAGGACTATTTCGTGCGGCGGCGGTGCGAGCCTGTGTTTCAGGGCATCCGCTTTGAAGGCGCCGAGCAGGCCCGGCCCGCGCCCGCGCTGATCGCCGCCCTGTGCGATCCGGCGCTGGAAGCCATTGTCATCTGTCCGTCCAATCCCGTGCTCAGCCTCGGCCCCATGCTGGCGGTGCCCGGAATCGCCCCGGCGCTGCGCGCTGCGCGTGCTCCCTGTGTTGCGGTGTCACCCTTCATCGGCGGCGAAGCGGTCAAGGGGCCGGCGGCCAAGATCATGCGCGAACTGGGGGTCCAGCCCGGTGCTGCCGCGCTGGTCAAGCCTTATGCCGGGATCGTCGATGCCATCCTGTGCGATCCTGACGACCCCCATGCCGGAACCCTGATCGACGGGGTCCGCATCGTCGCCACCGACACGCTGATGCGCGACGACGCCGGACAGCAGCGCCTCGCCCGCGAGACGCTGGCGCTGGCCGCCACGCTGCGGCAATCGCAATGAAGCTGTCGATCATCATTCCGGTTCGTCCGCCCGCAGAAGGCAAGACCCGGCTGGCTGCGGTGCTCGATGGTCCGGCGCGCGCCGCGCTGGTCGAACGGATGTTCCGTCATGTGCTGGCTGTCGCGGTGCAAAGCGTGCCGGCAGAGCAGGTCCACGTCGTCAGCCGTAGCGCAATGCTTTTGCAACACGCTCGCGAGTGCGGCGCGAATGCCGTGGTCGACGAAGCAGGCGGGCACATTCCTGCCCTGGTCCAGGCAAGTGCCGGGGTGGATCAGGACGCGCCCGTGCTTGCGCTGAGCGCGGATCTGCCGCTGGTGAAGACGACCGACATTGCCGCGATGGTCGAGGCTTTGGCTGCGGCCGATGTGGTGGCGGCAACCGATCGCGCGGGTGTCGGCACCAACGCCTTGCTGCTGCGCCGTCCGGGTCTGATCGCCTACGCTTTTGGTGAAGCGAGCCTCGCCCGGCACCGTGGACAGGCCGAAGCCCGGGGACTGCGTTTTGCGGTCATAAAGACCGACGGGTTATCGTCGGATGTGGACGATCCGGCCGACCTTGCCCTGCTGGCGGCCAGGTCCGACGGTCGGCGGTTGGCTTGAGACAAATCCGGGCCCGCGGCCAATGACGGGTGCAGACCCGTTCAGGTCCGGTCGCGCTTCTTCCCATATAAATGGGCGTGCGCTTCCGGCGAAATGCCGCCAAAATCCGGAACGGAAATCGCACCCTCGGTGCCGATGGCCTCCGAATATAGCGAATGGCGTTTGAAAACCAGCGATCTGACCAGCCACCGGCCGTCGATCCTGGCGTAGGTCATGCTGTATTCCCCCGTCACCCGGATGAAAATGCGGGTGGCGAAGTTGTAGCCGAACATGTGCAACCGCCAGCGGCCCGATGCACTTTCGGTGCTATGCACCTCGATGATCGGGCTCATGCCAAGATGGTTCTCCTGCCGCGATTCATCCATTGAAAGGCTGCAATAGGCTTTTACAAATCGGTCGCGGCACCGCCACTCGGGAAGGTCGTCGAAGGTGATGTAGACTTCGTCGGGGCAGAAAACATCGCGCAGAAGCTCAGGATCTTTCGCGTCTATCGCGCGCCAATACTGGCAGCTGATATCCTTGATCGCTTCCACATCTTCGAGCTTTCTGGCCCTTTCGAGCAAATCGTTGACCAATGTGGATCCTCCCTGCCAACGCGCAACGCTTCGGGCCCTCAGGCCGACTTCGGACTCGCGCGCCGACCCTGTCGTCTTGCCTGGATATCGCAACGAAGTCCGAACGCAGAGAGAATACAGTTTGACAGGACACCTTGCAACGCGTCATCTCCACGGAGCTGGTTCCTGGGGTTTCATGGCAGGCAGCACGATGTCGGCCCAAGCGGCGCACGGATCACAGGGGCGGCTATGGCGAGGCCATGATGCCGCTTCCGGCCAACACAATGGCAGCAGGAGAAGGATGCTAATGGAATATACTTTGCTTGGCAGGAGCGGTCTGAGAGTATCCCGCCTGTGCCTTGGCTGCATGAGCTTTGGCGAAGGTGCCAGCGGTCCTCACGAATGGACGCTCGGCAGGGAGGAAAGCACCCGGTTGATTCGCGAGGCGCTCGAAGCCGGAATCAACTTTTTCGACACTGCCAATTATTATTCCGCCGGCACGTCGGAGGAAATCACGGGCCGGGCCTTGCGCGAACTGGCTCAACGCGACGAGATTGTCGTGGCGACCAAGGCGATGGCCCCCTGGCGCAATGCGCCCAACACGAGCGGCCTTTCGCGCAAGGCCTTGTTCCAGGCCATCGACGACAGCCTGCTGCGCCTTGGAATGGATTATGTCGATCTTTTCCAGATCCATCGCTACGATCATGAAACGCCGGTCGAGGAAGTCATGGAAGCGCTGCATGACATCGTAAAGAGCGGCAAGGCCCGCTACATCGGTGCCTCGTCGATGGAAGCGTGGCGCTTCTCGAAAATGCAGTATGTAGCCCAGGCCAACGGCTGGACCCGCTTCATCTCGATGCAGCCGCAGGTCAATCTCGTTTATCGCGAAGAAGAGCGCGAGATGATCCCGTTGTGCCTCGATCAGGAAGTGGGCGTCATTCCGTGGTCGCCGCTCGCGCGCGGGATGCTGACGCGAGCCCCGTCCGAGAAGACCGCACGCTCGGAAGCGGATGAGTTCGGGAAGTTTCTTTATGGCGCCAGCGCCGGTCCGGACCGAAAGATAGTGGAGGCCGTGAGCCAGGTGGCGCAGCGGCGCGGAATCCCGATGGCGCAGGTGGCGCTGGCCTGGGTCCTGCAGAAACCCGGGATCGCTTCGCCGATCATCGGCGTGACGAAAAGCAGGCACCTCGACGATGCCGTCGCGGCCTTGTCCGTAAAGCTGTCGGACGAGGAGATTGCGCAGCTGGAGGCAGAATATGTGCCTCATCCGGTTACCGGCGTATCCTTTCACCTGACCTTCGACGGGAAAGTGTCGGTCAAACCGCCATCATGACCGCGCCGGACGAGCTCGGACAGGCGTTATCTCAACAGCGTGCCTTGCGCGATGCCTTGCCAGAAATCACCGTCGTGCCCGTAGAAAATTCGCGTGCCCCGGTGCCTCATTGCGGACAGGCGCTTCAAGGTCAGGCGCGCCTGTTCCGGGTCGTCATCGCCCGGCGAGATTTGGAGTTCGTCAAGCGACTGCTTCAGATAGCAACAGTCTCCCGCCAGCACCACATCGCCTCTCGGCAAGCCAAGCTTGATCGACTGGTGGCCGCGCGTGTGCCCCGCGGTGGGAAAGACGATCACCGTTCCGTCGCCGAACAGATCATGCTCGCCGTTGACGGCCAGAAACGGTTGGCCGGTGTCGTAAAGCTCCGCATCATAGAGGATCGAATCGCTGCTCCTGCGCGCAGCTTCGATTTCGCTTCGCTGCACGACGACGGTCGCATTGGGAATCTGTACATTCCCGCCGCAATGATCGAGGTGAAAATGCGAATTGACGATCCAGTTGATTTTCGCCGGATCGATCCCGGCTTCGATCAGGCGCGCGGCGATATCGTCCTGCTCGGTCACTTCGATTCCGGGAGCCGAGCCGAACAATCGCCTGATTTTGGGACCGTAGCCGGTATCGAACAGGGCTAGCCCTTTCGGATGTTCGATCAGATAGGCCGGAACGGGGGAACGGATCGGCTCATCCCCCGCGCCCATGATGAAGAAGGATTTCGGTTGGACGAACCAGCCACAGGTGAAGGCGCGCAACCCAACCGACATTGGTCCAAAGCCCGCTCTCAACCGGCTTCCACGAGCGATTTCGCCGCAATTTCCTGAAGGATCGGCAGAAGCGCAGTCTTGCATTCGTCGGGGTTTTCAGCCGGACCAAAGTGACCGAGGTCGTGGACCACCTCATAATGGCAGCCCTTGATCGCCTTGGCGAGACGATCGGTGCCGCCGGGGAAGGCCAGCCCGTCATAGCCGCCGGTAATGAGGTAGACTGCGGTTTTGGACGTGTCGATCTGCGAGGCCTGTTCGGCCGTCAGGTCGTGATCGCGGGAATAGTAGAAGAGGTCGCCTTCGTTGAGCGCCGGAGTGCCCTGACTGTAGACGAAGGTGGTTTCGCGGCGATAGGGTTCGGGGCTGGTCGGTGCGAGCTGCGCGCGATTGAGCGCGGTGGTCCACTGTGCCCCGACCCGCGGGTTCGACCAGACGGCAAAATTGGCCTCGACCATTTCGATCATTTCGGGGTCGAGCCCAAGGCCGGAGTTCAGGCCGATGACGGCCCGGAAATCGTCCGAATGATAATAGGCCAGGTCAGGAGCAAGCAGCCCGCCGATCGAGCAGCCCATGAAGACCGGCCGGTCGAGACCGAGCCGCTTCGAAATCGCGACAATCGTGTCCATCAGGAAACTGCGCGAAAGCTTGTACTGTTCATGCCACCAGGGCTTGCTAGTGGGCGGCAGCGACCGGCCATGAAACGGCAGGTCATAGGCAATCATGCGGTACATTTTCTGATAGTCGGAGTCTTCCATGACATGGCGCCACTGACGGCTGTCGGCCCCGGCCGTATGCTGCATGATGAGCGGAATGTCGCCATGTCCGGCTTCTTCGTAATAGATGCGATACTGCGTGCCTTGAACGTGGATATACATGTAACGGCCCACCGCCGTATCGAAATCGCGGTCGACTTCAGGCAGGACCTCCGGTTCCGGCGTGGCGTTGCGCACGCGCCGCAGAAGCATGATGAATTCCTGCGCGGGCCAGTAGAAGGGACCGATCGCGGTGATCCCGTTACCCGCGAGCGAGAAGCCGGCGCCTCCGGCACCGAAAATCGCATCATGGAATCCCGGCGGCGGGACTTTGGAAAGCAGCTTGTCCCACGAAGCGGACGGCCCCGAAACGACGATGTCGCATTCCCCCAGCGCCACGTCGCCGGAAAGCGGCGCGTCGTCGCGACGGAAATCGGTCGGCACGCCATCGACGACGTCGAGCACATAGGCTTCGTCGCTCATGTTCAGGATCAGCTTGCCTGTCCAGAACCGCGCGGTCGTTGCCAAACTCTTGCTGGCCTTGGCTGCAGCCAGAACCTGCGCCGGATCGAAGTTGATCATTCTCTCTCCTCTGGGCCGGGGGTTATGCGACTCATGGTCGCCCGACTGATGCGACGAGGCATACGATGTTGCACAGTGCCACGTCAATTTGATACATTCCGCGGCAGGCCCGGCGAATGGTGGCAGAGCGGGGTGGGAAAACCTGATCACAGGCGAAGGGGATGCGATGGCCCTCGCTCCGATATCCGGCCCACGGAGGGTGCCACGCGCACGGACTGAATAACTGGCCCTGTCAGATGTGACCGAGTGGAGCGGGGCGTCGCATCCTTGAACTGTCGCAGCCCGAAGTCCTCGACGAAGGCGTCGATGGACTCCTTCCCATGCCTCGCGCCGAACCGCCGGTAAAAGCCGGCGCAGCGATGAGCGTGGTGCATATTGACGCGACACGTCGCACCATCTAGTCGTTCAGAATATCAATTCTGCCGACGCAGACCGGCGAAACACAGCGGAGAGTTCATGGCCATTTTCGATCCCATCGCCATCAGGACGGCGGCAAGCAACGACCCGGCCTTCCGGCAGAGTCTTCGCTTCCTGACAGGCAATGTCCGCTACAAGATCGGCGACGACAGTTTCCTGCTGGTCGTGCGCGACGGCGAGCTGATCGATTTCAGCCAGGATGATGGGTCGGCGACCGCGGATGTGACCATAAGCGGACCACAAGAGGGGTGGGAGCAGTTGCTCATCCCCGACATCACGCCGCCCGGATGCCAGAGTCCGCTTTACAACGATGGCCGGTCGCTCGTTCAATATGAGGGGGATACGGTGCATGGTGTCGGCCCGTTCGCGCGCACGATCAATGAAATGCACCGGATCATGCGCGAGCTGGTCGCTGGCAAGGCGATCGATTCGGTGCTTCCCGAGGTCGATCGCGAATTTGATTCGGCTGTAGGGCGCTACATCTATCTGCGCCTCGATGGCATTCAGTATCGCATCTATTATGAGGAATCGGGCGAGGGCGATATCCCGCTGATTCTCCAGCACACGGCCGGCGCCGATTCCCGCCAGATGCGTCACATTCTCGAAGACCCGGATTTTCGCAGGCATTTCCGGATCATTGCATATGACGTGCCGTTCCACGGCCGATCATTGCCGCCCACTTCGGTCCGCTGGTGGGAAGAGCGCTTCATGCTCACCAAATCGATGCTCACGCAGTTGATCTTTGGCCTGTGCGACAAGCTGGCGCTTGATCGTCCGGTCTTCATGGGCAGTGCGATGGGCGGGATGTTGGCACTCGATATCGCGCATGACCATCCCGGCAAGTTCCGGGCGGTGATCGGTCTGAATGCTGGACCGCCGATGATATTTCCGCCCGAAGTGTCGGAAAAGATGGAAACCTTTTCCCACCCGCGGCTGAGCAACCATTGGCCGGTCGCGATGATGACCGCCAACATGGCCGGAACCAGTCCCGGAATCTACCGACGGGAGCTGGGCTTCGTCTATTCGCAGGTCGCGCCCGGCGTCGCGATGGGGGCCCTGAATTATTACATGAACGATCACACGCTGACACCCGAACAAGCCGGGACCATCGATACGACGAAGACTGCGGTTTATCTGTTCACCGGAATGGATGATTCGATGGGCGGGGAAGCCTATGGCACCGGCCTCATCGCGGCGGCCATGCCCGGCGCGCCCTTCAAGATGTTGCAGCGACTGGGCCATTTCGGTCCGGCGGAGAACCCCGAAGCCTTCAAGGAAGATATCTGGCCGACGTTCGAGGAAATCATCAGGAACGCGCAATAAGGCCGGACGGGCAGGGGCTTGGCGATCCGGTCTGAATGTTGCGTGTCGTAGAGATACAGACAATGGACCGTCGCCCTGGGCCGCGATCGCGGCAGAGACGGCCAGGCTCCTCTCTGCCGCGCCGACCATCTTGAGATCGAAGGCGCGCGCTTGATCGAGGCCATGGTCGCTCGGTACGACGATCGGGACGGCGGTCAGCCGATCTGACGAGATCGTCGATCCGTCCCCGGATTCGCACTCTGTTCCTGTAGCCGATCCCTGACCGGCTTTTGCTGCGGATATCAGCCGGCTGCCTTGCGGCCGGCCTGCCGCCCGAAGAATGTGCAGTCGGCAAGGCTCATGCCCGAGGAATAGCCATATCCCCACGCCGGCAGCCCCGACGTGCAGCGGCCCGCCGCAAACAGGCCCGGGATTGCGCTTCCGGCGCGGTCCAGCACCTCGCCATCGACCGATGTCCGCAGCCCGCCCAGCGTGAAGAAGCTGAGAAAACTCGTCTCGAAATTGAGTTCGAGCGCGACGAACGGCGATTGATCGAGCGGTTTCAGGATCGGAACCTGCTTGTCGAACAGCGGATCACGGCCTTCAGCGGCATGGCGGTTATAGAAAGCCATCGTCGCCGACAGGGTGCCCGCGGCCATTTCCAGTTCGCCTTCGACCTCCTCCCAGGTCTCGCCCGTCGCGGCGATGGTCAATCCGGAGAACTCCGCGGGCTGCGTGAAATGGGCGCTGTCGAGCAGGAGATAGACTTTCCGCCCCAGTTGATCGACCGCATGGCGGCTGACGCGCCCATGGTAGCAGTCCTCGTTGATGAAACGCTGGCCGGCCGCATTGACGAAGACGCCATGGGCTTGTTCGGCAGGGATCGTCCAGGGACAGGTCGTGAAGAACTGGTCCATGTGAATGGCGTCACCCCCCACCGAGACACCCAGTTCGATCCCAACGCCATCGTCGCTTTCGCCGATGGGCGTGTTCGCGCGGAAGCTGTCGGGGCAGTATTTGCGCCGCATCGCGTCGTTGAAGACGAAGCCGCCGGTGGCGAGCACAACGCCTTTCTCCGCCCTGACATAGCGTTCGGCATTATCGATGCGCACGACCGCGCCGACAACGCGCCCGCCATCGACGATCAATGCCGTGGCGCGCGCATCGACGAGAACTTTCACCCCGAGTTCGCGGCCGCGCTCCTCGAGGATGTCGATCAGCGGCCGCCCGCCGCCCCAACCCATGTGCTGGATCACATGCCCGCGCGGGGCAGGCCTGGCGTCATGACAGAAGGGGGCGGCCGCTTCGCTGCCCGACCAGATCAGCGTCGAATCGTCGATCGGTTCGATGAGCTTGCCCGGCAGGTAATTGCCGCGATAGGGAACGCCCTGTTGCTTGAGCCATTCATAATGGGCCAGCGCCTCGCGCCCGTAGAGTTCGCACTTGGCGTCGTCTGCGCACGGACCACCGGACATCTTCAGATAGCGGGTGAAATCCTCGATCGTATCGTCATACCCGGCGGCCTTCTGTGCATCGGTGCCGCCGCCAATGTAAATCTCACCCCCGGAGAGCGCGGATGCGCCGCCGCTGCCCGACGCGCGTTCGAACAAGGTTACCCGGGCACCTGCGGCAGACGCCTCGATCGCAGCGCACGCGCCCGCAGCGCCGAAGCCGATGATGGCGACATCGGTTTCCATGTCCCAGCGCGGTACATCCGCCAGCGCGAGGGGCCTGTATTGCGAGTGGTCGCTCACCGTCCGCTTGCAATCCTTCAGCTGGATTCGCGCGCCTTCAGCATATCGAGCGCAACATCAACGATCATGTCTTCCTGGCCGCCGACCATCTTGCGGCGGCCAAGTTCGACGAGGATCGTCCGGGTGTCGAGGCCATAGGTTTCGGCGGCCTTTTCGGCGTGGCGCAGGAAGCTCGAATAAACACCGGCATAGCCGAGGCTCAGCGTTTCGCGGTCGACCCTGACGGGGCGATCCTGCAACGGCCTTACAAGGTCTTCGGCGGCGTCCATCAGCAGATTGACGTCGCAGCCGTGGTTCCAGCCCTTGCGGTCGGCCGCAGCGACGAACACTTCGAGCGGGGCGTTGCCCGCGCCTGCGCCCATGCCCGTGAGGCTGGCGTCGATCCGCACCGCGCCGCATTGCGCCGCGACAATCGAGTTGGCGACACCGAGGCTGAGATTGTGGTGTGCGTGCATACCGCGCTGCGTTTCGGGCTTCAGAACGCGATCATAGGCTTCAAACCGTGCTTTCACGCCGTCCATGTCGAGCGCGCCGCCGCTGTCGGTGACATAGACGCACTCGGCGCCATAGCTTTCCATGAGCAGCGCCTGCTTCGCGAGCAGTTCGGGCTCGATCATATGGCTCATCATCAGGAAGCCCGCGACGTCCATGCCGAGGTCGCGCGCGATGCCGATATGCTGTTTCGACACGTCGGCTTCGGTGCAATGCGTCGCGACGCGCACCGACCGCACGCCGAGGTCATAGGCGCGTTTGAGCTCCTCGACCGTGCCGACGCCGGGCAGAATCAGCGTCGTGAGCACGCTGCTCGCCAGCACTTCGGCGACGGCTTCGAGCCACTCCCAGTCGGTATGCGCGCCGAAGCCATAGTTGAAGCTCGCGCCCGAAAGCCCGTCGCCATGCGCGACCTCGATCGCGTCGACCCCGGCGTCGTCGAGCGCCTTCGCGATGCTGCGGACATGCTCGATGCCGTACATGTGGCGGATCGCGTGCATCCCGTCGCGCAAGGTGACGTCCTGGATATAGAGCTTGTCGCCCGCTTCGACGTTGAACTTTGCCATTGCGTCTCTCCTCAGGCGGCCGCCGCGGCCATGCGCCGCTCGGCGAGCAGTTCGCCGGTCGCTTTCGCGGCAGCGGTCATGATGTCGAGATTGCCCGAATAGGGCGGGAGGTAATCGCCCGCGCCCTCGACCTCGAGCAGGATCATCGTCTTGATCCCGGTGAACTTCCCCATGCCGGGGATCGTGAGCGGGTTGTTGTCGCCGAAGCGTTCGAACTGCACCTGCTGCTTCAATCGGTAGCCGGGGACATAGGCCTGCACCTTTTCGACCATCGCCTCGACCGAGGCGCGGATCGCGTCCTCGTCCGCCCCTTCGGACAGGGTGAACACCGTGTCGCGCATAATCATCGGCGGCTCGGCGGGGTTGAGGATGATGATCGCCTTGCCCTTCGCCGCGCCGCCGACCGCCTCGATCGCGCGCGCGGTGGTGCGGGTGAACTCGTCGATATTGGCGCGCGTACCGGGACCCGCCGAGCGCGACGAGACCGAGGCGACGATTTCAGCGTAGTGGACGGTTGCGACCTCGCTGACGGCGGCGACCATCGGGATCGTCGCCTGTCCGCCGCAGGTGACCATGTTGACGTTCGGCGCGTCGAGATTGGCGCGCATATTGACCGGCGGCACAGTGAAGGGGCCGATCGCGGCGGGGGTCAGATCGACCACCTGGATGCCGTCGGCGCGCAGCGCCTCGTCGTGCAGCTTGTGCGCATAGGCGCTGGTCGCGTCGAACGCGATGCCGATCTCGTCATAACAGGGCAGCTTCTTCAGCCCCTCGATCCCCTCGTGCGTTGTCGCGATGCCATGCTCGCGCGCCATTGCGAGGCCTTCGGACGCCGGATCGATGCCGACGACCGCGACCAGTTCCATATTCTGCGGATATTTGATCATCTTCATCATCAGGTCGGTGCCGATATTGCCCGAACCGATGATCGCAGCCTTCACGCGGGTCATTGCCAGTCCTTCACATAAATCGCGCGACGCATTGACCGAGCGTACGCTCGCCGTCGCCGAGGATCATTTCGAAACAATCGCCCTTTTGGGCGGGCGCGAGCGGCACGAGGCTGCCCGACAGGATGACGTCGCCGGCATCGAGCGTAACGCCATAGGCGCCGAGGGTGTTTGCAAGCCACGCCACGGCCTGCGCCGGGTCGCCCTGCACGGCATGGCCATAACCTTCGGACAGCGGCGCGCCATTCTTGCTCACCGCGACGTGCAGGTTCGGCAGGTCGAGCCCGCGTGGATCGAGCCGCTGCTCGCCGAGCACATAGACGCCGCACGATGCATTGTCGGCGACCGTGTCGATGATGCCGATCTTCCAGTCGGTGATGCGGCTGTCGACGATCTCGAAACAGGGGGCGATGCTCTCGGTCGCCGCGAGGACATCGGCGGCGGTCACCCCCGGGCCGTTCAGACCATCCTTCAGGATGAAAGCGATCTCTGCCTCCGCCCTCGGCGCGATCAGCGCCTTGGCGTCGATGTCGATAACGCCCTCGACGAACATCGCGTCGGTCAGAAAGCCGAAGTCGGGCTGATGAACGCCCAGCATGTCCTGCACCGCCTTCGACGTCACGCCGATCTTCTTCCCCACAATCTTTTCACCGTCCCTTACCCGGCGCGACAGGAAGTCGAGGCTGATCGCATAGGCATCGTCAATGGTGAGCGCGGGATCCTGCTCGATCAACGGCGTCACGGTTCGCCGCGCGCGCAGCGCCGAATAGAGTTCCTGCCCGAAATGCGCGGCCTTGTTCACAGATAAGTCCCGTCCTGATAGATCAACGGCGCAATGGTATCGCTCAGCCGCACGTCAAGCACGCGCGCGATCACGATACTGTGTGTGCCATAGGCCAGCATGGCGTCGATGACGCAGCGCAGGTTTGCCTGGGCCCCTTCGAGCACCGGCAAGCCACTTGGACCTTCGCGCCAGTCTCCGACCTTGAAACGCTCTTCGCGGGGCAGCTTGCCGCCGAAGGCGGCCGAAACATCCTGCTGGTCTCGCGAGAGCAGGTTGACCGAGAGCGGCGCTGTCGGAACGAGCAGAGCATGGAGGCCCGTGCTGCGGTTGACGCAGACGAGCACTGCCGGTGGATCGATCGTGAGCGATGTAATCGACGTCGCCGCCATTCCGACCGGACCGAAGTCGCCCTTCGCCACGACGACAGACACGGACGCCGCAAGCCGGCGCATCGCCGCGCGAAATTCGCCGGCCAATTGCTCCGACATGGCGGGATAGCCTTCAACCATCGCCGTGCCCGCCTCTCAGGAAATCCAGAGCATGGGCGTTGAACTCGGCAGCGCGCTCGACCTGCACCCAGTGCCCGGTGCGTCCGAAGGTGAGGACGCGGACATCGGGGCACCGATCCAGGAAAAGCCGCGTGTGCGCCTCCGGGCAGAACTCGTCGTTCAGGCCCCACAGAACGAAGACCGGCCGGTCGATCTCGCCGAGGCGAGGGGACAGGTCGGGCGTGCGCATCCTTGCAAGCACGTCCTTGGGTTGGGTGCGCGCCACCGCGAAGCGTTCCTCGACCAGCGTATCCGGGATGTTCGGGGCAAAGTCCGGGTGAACGAGATTCGACACCAGGCGCTTTTGTTCAGCCAGGTTGAATTCGGGCCCGCCAAAGCCGGACACCATCTTGGCAATTCCCGGCATCTTGAAATATTCCAGCTGCTCGGCCACGCAGCCTGGCGCCATCAGGACCAGCCTGTCCGCAAAGCCGGGATGGTCCAGCGCGATCTGGAGGGCCACGCCGCCGCCCAGCGAATTGCCGATCAGATGCGCCCTGCCGATGCCATGCTGGCGCAAGGCATCATAAACCGTCTCGGTAAACAGCCGCAGCGTATAGTCGATACCTTCCGGTTTGGACGAAGCGCCGTAACCGATCAGGTCGGGCAGGATCACCCGGAATCCGGCATTGGCGAACGCTGTTATGTTGCCGCGGAAGTTGGATGCACCCGAAGCGCCCGGACCGCTGCCGTGCAGAAATACGACCGGCGACCCGTCGGTCGAGCCTGTTTCCTTGACGTGAATGTCGAAACCGCCCGCCACCTGATAGGTTGCGCTCTTCAGTTCGCTCATGGCACGGCCCTCGTCAGAGAAAGGTGAAGGTCGGCGGCTGGTCCAGCATGGTGCCGACGACATCGACGCTGCGGTTGTTCGGATCGTTGGCAACATGCGCCCGGCCGGCATGGAGGTCGAGCCACGGCTGGATGATGGGGCTCGACATATAGATGGCCCGTCCACCGAGAAGCTTGACCATATCGTCGACGAGGGCGGCGAGCCTTCGCACGACGCTCGACGAGTTGTAGGCATAGAGCGCACGCTTCTCCATCGGGATCGGCTCGCCGCGTTCGGCAATCGCCATCAGATCCTCAAAGGTGAGGCGCAGCGTCTGTTCCATTTCGATGACTTCGGAATGCGCGCGGCTGATCGCCGCAAGCAGGAATGGATCGCTTTTGGAAGCCTTGCCGGTGTTGGTGGAAATTCGGCTTTGCGCGATCTCGATCGCCGCCGAAATTGCCGCACGCGCGCCGCCGAACGCCGCGGTCGAGACCGAGCGAGTGAACACTTGCGCCCAGGGCAGGGTATAGAGCGGGCCGGTGTTCACCTCCTGCCCCGGATTGGCGCACTCAAAGCCGTGAATGGCGCGGTGGGTGCGGTATTCGGGTACGAACGCGTCGTCGACGATGATGTCGTGACTGCCCGTACCCTGCAAACCGAAGACGTGCCAGGAATCGGTGTCGATCCTATAGTCCGATCGCGGCAGCAGGAATGTGCGCATGTCTGGCGCTCCGCCAGCCTCGGATGGCGGCACGAGAGCGCCGAGAAGGACCCAGTCGCAGTGGATCGAACCAGTTGAGAAGCCCCAGCGCCCGGAAAGGCGAAAGCCGCCGTCCACGACGGTGACCTTGCCCACGGGCTGATAGCTTGAAGAGACAAGCGTGGAGGTGTTCTCGCCCCAAACCTCTGCCTGCGCCTGTTCATCGAACAGCGCGATCTCATAGGGATGACACCCGATGACGCCAAACATCCAGCCGGTCGACATGCAGCCCTCGGCCAAGGCCTTCTGGACATCGAAGAACAAATTGGGGTGCATTTCGAAGCCACCCCAGCGGCGCGGCTGGAGGATCTTGAAAAAGCCCGCATCCTGGAATTCGGCGACGGTTTCGGCAGGCACATCGCGCTCGGCAACGCAGCGCCGCGCGCGTTCGCGCAACACCGGGATCATGGCGCGAGCGCGCGCCACCAGTTCTTCTGCGGAGGGGATGTCGCCGATATCAGTCGGCAGAGTCGCAATGCTTGCCATGTCGAAAATTCTCCCAAATGCGACTCAATCGTGTCGCTTTTCGATGCATTCGTAATTTACGATGCCATCGGATACGCAAATCGTCAATGTGAAAGCTGATATCTGTCAGATGTGGCGATTGGTCCCGGAGAAATCGCGAAATCTGCTTCGGCTGCTTTTTCCCGAAGCAGGGCGACCTGCTGGGCTCTGAACGGCATATATCCGGCCGCAATGCTATGGCTGGGTCGCTCCGCCGCGTTGGCGCCTATTGCCGAACCAGGCCGAGATGAGGGCGAGGCCCCCGAAGAAGAGCACGCCGGCGGCCAGTCCCTTGGCCATTTCAACAGGATCGGCCAGCTGGACGATATAGGGAATGGACAGCACGTTCAGAAACAGCATGAAATTATTGTTGATCACGACCGGGAGCCACCCGACCAGAATCGCGTAAATGGCCAGCACGATGAGAGCGAGCATGATACCAAGGGCGATGGGCTCGCCGAGAATGGGGGCGAAGAGTGCGGGAATACAGGCCACCAATGCACCGCCGGTGGATCCGGCGATGGCCGCAGGCAAGCGCGATACCTGCATCTGCTCGATAATGGCCCAGGAGACGAGGAACAGAAAGCCCGTCCAGAACTCCGTGACCCCGATTAGGTAAGCAAAACCCAGATAGGCGATGACCAGGAGGATGATGGCCAGCAGAAGCGCCGCAGCTTTGGAGTGGGTCAAGTCAACTCTCCCGATGTTCTGCTTGCGAAATGGCGCAGACCGGATCGATCCGCGCCATTTCAGCGGCCTTGGTGGCCGGTAACCCTATTTCAGCAAACAAGTGGCGGAGGGGATGATCCTCCGCCAGCCTGAACATTACCATTTGAACCGAGCAGTGAGACCGAATTCGCGCGGCGGAGTGATAACGGCCGTGCGATAGCCCGACAATATGGGAGCGCCCGGCCCGAGGGGGGCGAAGGTTACCGGATCGAAGACCGTAGTCGATTGCTGAAGTTGCTGGTTGGAAACAATCGTGGCACGGGCCTGGTTAAGGAGGTTCTTGGCGAACAGGGAAAGTTCCCAACGATCCTCATCGCCGCGAACACCCAGATAGAGGTTCACATTGACGATGTCCCGATATTTGTAATCGTCCTGGATCGAATTGAAACCCGGACGATAATTCGCAAGCCAGCGGACAAACGGCGTCACGCTACCGGTCGGGAACCTGATCTCGCCGTTGATCGTCGCCGTGAACTTCGGCACTTGGGCGATGCGATCGTTGCGGACGCATGTTGCCACGGTCTGGCCGGCTGGGATGAAGGCGGCGCCGGTTGCCGGGTCAGTCTGATTGCATGGCAGGGTCGCATTGTCATAATGCGCGTCCACATAGGAGCCGCTCAGGCCGAGGTCGAAATTGTCGGAAATGCGGCCCGACACCTGAAACTCGACGCCCTTGCTGATCGCATCGCCATTGGTCGAACTCGGGATCGACGTGATGCTGCCCTGGAAATCCCGCGCGTTAAGGCTGGCAATATAGGCCAGATAATCCTTGTACTTCTGGTAGAAGCCCGAAATCGACAGGTTCACCCGTCCATCCAGCATCTTTGCCCGGACGCCCGCTTCGAAGGCATCGGACTTTTCCGGCCTCGAGAGCAGCAATGCGGGATCGATAATGCCGGAAAGTGCAGCACCGTTCTGCGCCGCAGGGGCGCGGTACGACCGCCCGTAGGAAATATAGGTGGTCACATCGGGCGTGATGTCGAAGGATACGGACGCGCCGCCCGTCAGCGCCTCGTTCGTGCGCTTGGCCAGATCGGGGCCATAAGCGGCGATATTGTCGACCGGGCAGACGCCGAGGTCGGGCAGGCAGTAGGAGAAGAAGCTCTGCTGGTCGAAGCTGAACCAGTTATACCGCAGACCCGCTTCCACGCGAAGGGAATCGGTGACGTTGTACCGCACGCTGCCAAAGACGGCGTAAGCGTCTTTCCTGATCGGAATGACAAGATCCGACACGGCATTGGTTGGCGGTGCAAACGCCAGGGGAACCGGCGCGAAGGGCAGGCCGACGAAGATATCGGCGTCCTGTGAGAACAATGTCGAGACCGAATTGAACTGCTGCCAGTAACCACCGATCATCCAGTCGAACGGACCGTCGCCCGTCGACGAAATGCGCGTGTCGATCGTCAGCGTCTTCGGCGGAAGCGTGAGCCTTGCTTGCGAAATATAGCCGGGAACCGACACCTCGGTATTGGGAAGCGGGTAGTTCTGTTTCTGCTTGGTTACCTGATAACCGGCGTTGACCGACCACATGATCGCGTCGGTGAGTTCCAGTTCGGTGTCGAGCGTAACGAGATGGGTATTGTTGATGAACCTCGGCAATGTGGTTCCGATGCTGCGCCTGTCAGCGATCGTCAGAGCCGGGCCGGTCGACACGGGATCGCCGAGCAGGGCGAACGGCTGATTTCCTGGGCCGAACATGGCCTGAAAGGGCCGCAGATCGGAATGGAAATACTGATACATCAGATTGGCGCGAAAACCGTCGGACGGCTCGAACGCGAACGAAACGCGACCGCTCATCGTCTTGTTGCTCGACTCCGTGCCGTCGAGCCGTCTTACCGAGCCGCCGCGGTTGAAATCAGCCAGCGCGGCCACGCGCATCGCGAGCTTTCCGGGGATCAGCGGCAAGGATACGCCGCCCTGCGCGTTGATCGCATCCTTCGTCGTCACCGACCCCTGGACATAACCCTCGATATCAAAGAGATTTGCCTGCTTGGTTGCAAGCGTGATGGCGCCTGCCGGCGAGGTGCGACCGCGAAAGATGCCCTGGGGGCCGCGCAGGATTTCGATCTGCCCGATATCATAGATCGCACCGAACACCGTCTGCGCGTCCACTGCGATGTCGTTGAAATAGATATCGACCGCGGGGTCGCCGCCCGTGTCGGGTTCGAAAGCGATCCCGCGAATTGTCGCCACGTTGCGGCGACCGTCGCTGTTGGTCATTTCCAAGCCCGGTGAGAGTTGCTGCACGTCCTTGAAGTCGGTGAGCACGAGATTCTGGATCTGTTCGCCCGAAGCCACGTTGACGGTCATCGGAACCTTCTGGAGCGATTCCGAACGCCGCTGCGCCGTAACGATGATTTCGCCGCTTGCAGCCGCGTCATCCTCGGGTTGCGGCGCCGGCTCCTGCGCATGAGCAGTCGCGATGACTGAAACACCGGCCAGCAGCGCACCGAAGCGCAGGCCGCGCGAGAAATTAAAGCTCATATTCCCTCTCCCAACAAAGGCTAATTTTATTCTTCGGACGGTTCGCTTGTCCCAGCCAACTCGCCCTGACAGCACGTATGCCGCTTGCCTTCCAAAGCAGGGCACACGCGATAACGCATCGTTCCCCGCATATCCAAATTGCCACATTGCGCAACCCAGTTATCATTTTGACCCGACACTTTGCAATGAGAAGTGACAATTTCGTCACAATTCGTTAGAAAGGCGAACCAGAGATACGCAAGTCGCAATCCCTTCGCCGGAAATTCGGACTGTAGCGAAGGAAGGGCGGCAAAGTTGAAAAACGAGCGAAAATTCTTATTCATCGTATCATATGATAGACTGTTGCGCAACGGTGATTCCGGTGCGCGCCCCGCCGGTTCCCAGCGCTCGCCGCGTCGTGCGGGAATCTGTTGGCCGTCACGATCTCACATCATGGCGCCCGGCAGCGACTCGCAAAAAGCTCCGCACGAAATATGCTGTGCGCGTTCCAACGCGATGTGCCCCTTTCCGTATCGATCCTTTCGCGGCCAGCCTTCCGGCTGCAATCAGGACACCGCACCTCGCGAAACCAATTATCAGTGGAATATGAGATCATCATATGATTAGTATATTGGCGGCCGCAGTCATCGGCTGGCGGTCACTGGGCCCAGATCTTGGGCTGCCTTGCTTTAATCATTCCGCCACTCGAAGCGGAGCGAAATTGGCAGGCTGGAGAGAGGATAGAACTATATGTGGGCAACGCTTCGCGAACAGGCTGATTGCATTTTGGTTTATGTGTTGGCCGCCGGAGTCTGGGCGACCATAGTGTGGCTGATCGTCGATAAGCTCTGAGTGCGAAAAGCTCGCCAAGCTTGTCTCGAACCAGGCCGATTGACTTCGATCGCAAGGCCTGTGCCGACGTCTGAGAAACAAGTGCACAACATCATCTTGCGAGAATGACCAGGTGAATGATGGCGCCGTCCAGTCTATTTCCTATCACCGGGAGAAGCGATCTCGCGTCAATGCCACTTTAAGGTTCGCGACCTCGCCCAGCCGTGCGGCATTGCCGACCTGATTGCAGCCTTGGTCACATATTTGAGAAAGGTTGCGGGGAACAGTAGGCGGACTGCTCCCGAAAAAGTCCAAGCCCGTCGCTAATGCTGGTCTCATTTGAGCATAAGCTCTGCGTAAATGTCTGTCGCGACAAAGAAAGTGATTGATCGGAGTACCACAGCGCGATAGGGTCAAAAAATCGGCAGTTTTCTGCCGTTTTCGCCGCGAGGCGAGAAGTCGGCGCGAGTAATCATAATCCGCGTGTCGGAATTTTTGCATCGGCTCCATCCCAACCGCTTTTTCCCGCTGGCCAGTGAGATTGTTCACTTCGAAAGGACATCCCCGAAGGAATGCATCTGAGAAGCTTGGGATGGATATGATGGAGCGCGATGCCACCCAAGATGGTGGCTAATTGAGCGCAGATAAATGACCTTCCGGCATCGTCCAGCACTTGTCAAAATCTGTGATGGTTCCTATGATGGTTTCAGCGATGTCTCGTTGCTGATTTGCATGAGAAATCCGTCGCCTTGGTGCCCCGTTGCGTTCCTCTTCTGGGCACCATTTTTATCGTCCGACCTCACCCGGTAACGTCCCGAAAATCCTGATTGTCGGCGTCTCGTTATGAAGCGGGCCGCCGCAGGCGAACGCAAGGGCGGATGCCTGCGGAAAAGCGGCATGATCCCCAGTGGTGGAAATGATCGCCGCGGGCGTCAGGTGCCAGACGCGGGTATCGCTTTTCGCGCGAAGGGATCTTCGCGCAGCGACCGCCCCGCTGTTTCCGGCATGAAGCGCAGTGCCACGAGGCCGACCAGGCACGCCAGCATCATATAATAGGCCGGCATCAGCGGATCGCCGGTCATGGTGATGAGGCCGCTGCCGATCATCGGCGCGGTGCCGCCGAAGATCGAGGTCGATATATTATAGGCGATCGCGAATCCCGCGAAGCGCACGGCGGTCGGAAACATCGCCGGGAAGGTCGCCGAGATCGTCGCGAGCTGCGGCACGTAGAGGAGGCCGAGCGCCATAAATCCGATCAGCGCGCCGGCGAACCCCGTCCCGATCAGCATATAGAGTGGAACGACGCCGAGCAGCAGCCCCACCAGCGACCAGCGCCACATCGCGCGGCGGCCGAGACGGTCGGACAGCGCGCCCGCGAAGGGAAGGAAGACCATCATGAAGAGCATGCCGATGATCGGCACGAGCAGCGCCTCTTCGTTCGACAGGCCGATCCGCCGTTGCAGATAGGTCGGCATATAGCTGAGCAGCGAATAGTTGACGACATTGAGCGCGACGACGAGCCCGCCGACGACGAGCAGCGGGCGCCAATAGTTGCGCACGAGGGCACCAAGCGCGGGCGGCTTCCGCCGTTCGGCCGACGCCATTTCCTCGCGAAAGATCGGTGTGTCCTCCATCTTAGAGCGCACATACATGCCGATGAGGCCGATCGGGCCCGCAATCAGGAAGGGAATGCGCCAGCCCCATTCGTGCATCGCCCGATCGCCGAGGTGCAGCGAGTATCCGAGCATCAGCGCCGCGCCAAAAGAAAAGCCCGCCAGCGTCCCGAATTCGAGGAAGCTGCCATAGAAGCCGCGCCGTTCGTCGGGGGCATATTCGGCCATGAAGGTCGCGGCGCCGCCATATTCGCCGCCGGTCGAAAAGCCCTGGAGCATTCTGAGCAGGATGAGCAGGGTGGGTGCCCAGAAGCCGATGCTGTCATAGGAAGGGATCAGCCCCACCGCGAAGGTCGCGCCCGCCATGAGCAGGATCGTCATCGCGAGCACCGACTTGCGCCCGATGCGATCGCCGAGCGGTCCCCAGAACAGCCCGCCCAGCGGCCGGACGAGGAAGGAAATGGCAAAGGTCGCGAGCGCGAACATTACCGCATCCTCCATGTCGCCGGGAAACAGCGCCGCCGAGATATAGGTCACGCCATAGGCGTAGATGCCATAATCGAACCATTCGACCGCATTGCCGAGCGCCGAGGCCCCGACCGCGCGGTGCAGCGGCGAGGGTTCGCGAAAGGGGGGCGGGTGCCCCGGGGCGTGGGTCGTTACGGGCTTTTCCATGGGTCACCTGTTTGCGGATGGTTTTCGGTTGACGGTTCGGGGCCGGCGGGGTCGAGCAGTGCGGCGACCGGCGTCGTGCGCGGCAGGATCTGGAAATCCTGCTGCGCCGCGCCCGGCACCGGATCGCTGGTCGCGAGGCGCCACAGTCCGAAGGCGAGCATCGCCGCCGCCGCGAGAGCGATGAAGAAGAAGAGCCCGCCCGCGCCTGCCAGCGTCATCGCGGCCGCGGCGCCAAGCGGGCCGAGCGCCGCGCCGACCGAATAGAGGAGGACGAGCTGCCCGCTCGCGGTGACGCGCTCCGACGGGAGCAGGCGGTCGTTCGCGAAAGCGACGCAGAGCGGATATAGCGCGAAGCTGAGCCCCCCGAAAAGCGCGCCGAGACCGAGCAGGGCCGCTCCCGTCGGCGCCATGGCGAGGGCGCTGCTGACGGCGAGGGTCGCGGCGAAGCAGGCGATGATGACGCGCCGCCGGTCGTAGCGGTCCGACAGGCGGCCGAGCGGCCATTGCAGCGCGACGCCGCCGAGGATCACGGTCATCATGAAGGTCGCGGTGTCGGCGAGGCTCAGGCCGATCCGGCGCGCGTAAATGGCGGCAAGGCCATAGAAGGCGCCGAGCAAGAGGCCGGTGATCCCCGCACCCGCGACCCCGAGCGGCGAGGCTTCGAAGAGCCGCCGCAGCGGCAGCGACGCCGCATCCTCGAGCAGCGGCGCGGTCGCGCGGGTTAGGCAGACGGGGATGATCGCGAGCGTGATCAGGATCGAGGCGAGTTCGAAGGGGATTTGCGGCGCGGTGTTGCCCGACCGCAAGATCAGCTGGCCGAGCGCCTGCCCCGAATAGAGCGCGACCATATACCAGGCGAGCACCGTGCCGCGCGTGTTCGCCTCCGATCGATCGCCTAGCCAGCTCTCGACGCAGATGAAGACCCCCGCGACGCACATCCCGTCGACGAGGCGCAGCGCCGCCCACAGGAGGGGCTGCTGGAACAGCGCATAAGTGAGCGTGCTTGCCGAGAGCAGCGCGACGAAGGCGGCGAAGGCGCGAATATGGCCGACCCGGCGCACGACGTCCCCAGCGCGCAGCGCGCCGACGACGAGCCCACCGAAATAGGCGGTCGCGACGAGTCCGATGACCATCGTTCCGCTGCCCGCGCGCTCGAGGCGGAGGCCGATCAGCGTCGACAGGAAACCGCTGCCCGCCATCATCACGAAAATCGCGACCAGCAGGCTCCGCACGGGCAGGATCGTTGCGAACATCGGCCGCGACGGCCGCCGCCTCAAGCGGCGCGCCGGCCCTCCGCGCTCGCGCCCATATCCTCGATCAGCGCCTTGTGCAGCACGCGCACCGCCGCGTCGAAATCGCGGCTTTCGACAACGAACTGGACGTCGACATTGCGGATCTGATGCTGCAGCGCGATCATGCCGATACCCGCCGCATCGAGCGCGCGCAGCGCATCGGGCACGAGGCCCGGGCGCGAGATGTCGCTGCCGATCGCTGCCACCATCGCCACCGGCTGCGCCGAGATGGCGGCCTCGGGATAGTCTTTCTGCAAGTCGGCGATCACGCCTTTCACGGCGTCGGCGCTCGCCGACAGATAATGGGTGATCGTATTGGCGTTCGATGATTTGCTGACGATCCACAGGCGATGGCGCGTCAGCGCGTCGAGGATCGCGGCGTCGTAGCCCTTCACCCCGACCATATCCTGTTCGAAGAAGGTCAGCGCCTGTATCTGGCGGATGCCGGTCACGATCTCGACCCGCGGCACGTCGGAGACATAATCGCCAGTGACAAGCGTGCCTTCGTCCTCGCGGTCGAAGGTGTTGCGCACGCGCAGCGGAATGTCGGTCTGGCGGAGACCGCGCCCGGCGCCGGGATGGATCGCCTCCATGCCGAGGTTGGCGAGCTGGTCGGCGACATCATAATTGGTACGGCCGATCTTGCGCGCCTTGTCCTCGCCGACCAGCTTCGGATCGGCGCTCGACAGGTGGAATTCCTTGTGGATGATCGCCTCGCGCGCGCCGGTGAGGACCGCGAGCCGCGAGAAGGTCATCTCGGTATAGCCGCGCGCATAACGCCGCACCATGCCGCCCTCGCAGCCGGCATAGCCGGTGACGATGGGCAATGTCGTGGCGAGGTCGATCGCGGCGAAGGCGTCGCCGATCCGCGCGTCGAGGCTGCGCAGGTCATCCTGATCCCACAAGGTCAGATCGACGAAGCGGGCGTTCACGTCGCGGTCGCGCAGCAGCAGCGCGGTGCTGTGCGCGCTATGCGCCTCGCCGATCCCGGCGAGCAACTCGCGCACCGTCATCAGCTGTTCCTTGACGCAGAAGCGGCCGTGGGCGCGCAGGCGCGCGAGGTCTTCGAGGCACGCCGCGACCGTGGCGATGCGCGTGTCGACGAAGGCGTCGGCCTCGTCGCGGCTTTCGGGCCGCGCGAACATTCCGGCGTTGCGGTCCTGCATCGCGCGGCGGACATCTTCCATCGTCTCGCGCCAGCCGTCCGCATCGTCGTCGGCGACGAAACGGCCATAGACGCCGGGCGCGCCGCTCTTCTTGTTCTCGAGCAGCAGGTCGGTCATCCCGCCATAGGCCGAGACGACGAAGATGCGGTTGTAGAGATCGGCGCCCGACCGGCCCGCGATCAGCACATTGTCGAACAATGTTGCCGTTGCGGCCATCGAGGTGCCGCCGATCTTTTCGACGCTATGCCCGGTCATGCCGCCACCGCCTCGGCGAGCGGGCCGCGTTCGACTGCCAGCGGTTCCGGGGCGCCGCGGTGCGCGAGGAACCAGGGGCGCGGCTTGTCCACCCCGAACGGCTTTTCGAGCCGGTTGCTGACCGCATTATAGACGAGGAAGGCGTTGGCGCGCGGGAAGGGGGTGATATTGCCGTTCGATCCGTGCATCAGGTTGCAGTCGAACAGGATCACCGTTCCGGGCTTTCCGGTCGGCGCGACGATGCCGTGCCTGTGCGCGAGTTCGGCGAGGCTCTCCTCGTCGGGAACGCCATATTCCTGTTTCTTGAGCGAGCTCAGATAATGATCGTCGGGGGTTTCGCCGACGCAGGTGAGATAGGTGCGGTGCGACCCCGGGATGACCATCAGCGGCCCGTTGTGCGGGGTATTTTCGGCGAGCAGCACGGACATCGACAGCGCGCGCATGCGCGGCATGCCGTCCTCGACATGCCAGGTCTCGAAGTCGCTGTGCCAGTAGAACTCCTTGCCCTTGAAACCGGGTTTATAGTTGAGGCGCGACTGGTGGATATAGACCTCGTCGCCGAGCAGGAAGCGCGCGACGTCGGCCAGCCGGGCGTCGGCGGCGAGCCGCGCCATCACGGGGCTCTGTGCGTGAATCTCGAAGATCGAGCGGATTTCGTTGCTCTGCGGCTCGGTGACGATCGTGTCGCCGTCGAGCGCGGCGGGGTCGGCAAGCAGCGTGCCCGCGGCCTTTTGCAGGAAGGCGACTTCGTCGGCCGAGAAAATATCCTCGAGGATGATATAGCCGTCGCGGTCGAACTGCGCGGCCTGCGCCGGGCTGACCGGCGCGTCATTGCTCCACTCGCTATGGACGACAGGATCCTGCCGCGGCCGCATTTCGGCCTCGGGTGCGTGGCGCGATGGGTAGAGGTCTTGCATCGGACGTCTCCCTTTCTGTTTTGTGATGGTCAGTCGGCGGCGACGAGGTCGGCGTCGGCCGGATAGGCGCCCGTTTCGTCGTGCACTTCCTTGCCGGTCACCGGCGGGTTGAAGGCACAGGCCGTCAGAATGTCGGTTTCGGGCCGGACGATATGGCGGTCATGGTCGTTGAGCGCGTACATTACGCCGGGTTCCAGCCGGTGGATTTCGCCCGTGCCCAGATCTTCGATGGTGCCGGTGCCCTTAAGAACGAAGACGGCTTCGAGATGGTTCTGATAGTGCATCTTGAGCTCGGTGCCCGCGAACATGGTGGTGACGTGGAAGGAAAAGCCCATCCCATCGTCCTTGAGCAGCATGCGGGCGCTCGCCCAGCCGTCCGAGCGGACGTTGCGGTCGGATTTGCGGATGTCGCCGAGATTGCGAACGATCATGTGAATATCTCCTGTAGTTATTCGGCGGCGACGGCGTAATCGGTGGCCATCGCCTCGCGGATCTTGGTTTCGAGGATGTCGAGCCCGGCGCCGAGGACGGCGTCGTCGATCACGAGCGGGGCCAGCACCTTGATCACCTCGTCGTGCGCGCCGCTCGTCTCGATTATGAGGCCGGCGTCAAAGCAGGCGGCGGTCACGGTCGCGGCAAGCTCGCCCGACCCGACGTTGACGCCGCGCATCATGCCGCGGCCGCGCACCTCGAAGCTGTGGTCGGCGGCGATGCGGGCGAGCCGGGTTTCGAGCAGGTGGCCGCGCCGCGCGACGTCGCGCTGGAAATCGCCGCCGCTCCAGAAATGCTTGAGCGCGGCGGTTGCGGTCACGAAGGCGTGGTTGTTGCCACGGAAGGTGCCGTTGTGCTCGCCCGGTGACCATTGGTCGAGTTCGGGGCGCAGCAAGGTCAGCGCAAAGGGCAGGCCCATGCCCGACAGCGATTTCGCGAGCGTGACGATGTCGGGGGTGAAGCCCATATCCTCGAAGCTGAAGAAGCCGCCGGTGCGGCCGCAGCCGGCCTGGATGTCGTCGACGATCAGCAGCGCGCCATGCGCCTTGGCGATGTCGGCGATGCGGCGCAGCCATTCGGGCGACGCGGCGTTGAGCCCGCCTTCGCCCTGCACCGTCTCGACGAGGATCGCCGCGGGGGCGTCGAGGCCGCTCGACGGATCGGCGAGGCGCTGTTCGAGCAGGTCGGCGGTGTCGACGTCGGCGCCGTAATAGCCATCATAAGGCTCGTGCGCGACGTGACTGAGCGGCACGCCCGCACCGCCGCGCTTGGCGGCGTTGCCCGTGCAAGCGAGCGCGCCCAGCGTCATGCCGTGGAAGCCGTTGGTGAAGGCGATCACCATTTCGCGGCCCGTGACCTTGCGCGCGAGCTTGATCGCCGCCTCGACGGCGTTCGTGCCGGTCGGACCGGTGAACATGATGCGGTGGTCGAGCCCGCGCGGTTTCAGCACCAGCTCTTCGAAGGTGGCGAGGAAATCCTGCTTGGCGTCGGTGTGGAGGTCGAGCCCGTGCGCGATGCCGTCGGCGGCGATATAATCGAGCAGCGCCTGCTTCAAGATCGGGTGGTTGTGCCCATAGTTGAGCGTCGAGCAGCCCGACAGAAAGTCGAGATAGCGCCCGCCCTGATCGTCGTGCATCCACACGCCTTCCGCCTTGCCGAACTGGCGCGGCATCGACCGGGCGTAGCTGCGCACCGCAGATTCGCGGCGCTCATAGATGGTCCTGTCCGGAATCGCGCCGGACGGATCGGGTGTCGTAATCATGTGTCTATCCCTGTTTTGCGTTTGTTTTCGTACGGTCGATCGGCCCGATGCGGGCCAGATATTCGGTGGCGTGGGCGCCGGCGAAATGGACTTCGCGCTCGAACAGCGCGCTGCGTTCCAGTTCGGCGTCCCAGCGGCGCGCGAGGCCGCGGAACAATCCCCATGACGCCTGATTGTCGGCGGTGATCGTGGTGATCATATGGGTCACGCCGTCCTGCGCCGGCCTTGCGAGCAACTCGGCGATCATGCGGCTCGCGAGTTGCTTCCCGCGCCCCTCGGTCGAGACGGCGACCTGCCACACGAACAAGGCCGCCGGATCCGATGGTGGGCGATAACCCGACACCCAACCGACGATCCGCCCCGCCTTCTCGGCGATGACACAATGGTCGGCGAAATGTTCGCACTGGAGCAGGTTGCAATAGCGGGAATTGCGATCGAGCGGCGGGCACGCCGCGATCAAAGCGGTGACGGCGGGGCCGTCCGACGCGATTGGTCGGCGGAACCTTACATCGGCATCTGTGGCCGGAATCGCGTCAAAATCTTTCCCTGGAGGCAATGACTCTTCGTCTTTTTGCCGGTCTAATATCTTTCGTCTCCTGAAATAATTCCGGGTTTGCATCGGCCGTTACGGCTACAATGTGCCGCAAATATAAGGGCGATCGGGGCAGGGGCAACCCCGGCAGCGAAATTTTATTTCAGTTTACGAAATATATCAGGTCGGCGGACGAGCAAAATCGGTTTGGTGCCTGCGCTCTCGGCGGCTAACAGGCGGCGATGGACTCCGAGATTGCCAATGCCACGCTGAAGGCCTTGCGGCGCGTGCTGCGCGCGACCGAAGGCGGTACGCGCAGGCTGGCCGCCGCCACCGGCCTCACACCGTCGCAGCTGCTGGTGCTGCGCGAGATCGACGCCGGCGACGACGTTACCCCCGGCCTGGTCGCGCAGCGGCTGGAGTTCAGCCATGCGACGATCACGGCGATCGTCGATCGCCTCGTCGCGCTGGGTCTCGCCAGCCGGACGCGCAGCGAGCAGGACAAGCGGCGGGTCCTTTTGGAAACCACGGACCTGGGCCGCCGTCGCCTCGTCGAAGCGCCGGACATGCTGCAGGAAAAGTTCGAAGCGGGATTTGCCGCGCTGCCCGGTTGGGAACAGGCGATGATATTGGCGGGCACCGAGCGTCTGGCCGACCTGCTCGGCGCCGGAGACGTCGACGCCGCGCCGCTGCTCGATACCGGCGCGATCGACCGGGATTGAATCAGCGCGGCGCTGGCTGGCGCGGGACGGCTCAGAAGATGCCCAGGAATTTCTTGCGCTGCTTTTCCTTGCCTTCCGATGACTGCTTGCCGTCTTCCGACTTCGCCGTGGTGCCCTTGCCGACATCGTCGCGCGGTTTGCCCTTGCTGGTGCGCTGCGCCTTCGCGGTAGCGCCGGCAAGAACGGGGCCGCATTGCGCCGCCTGGGCGTCGCCGGGGTCGACGAAGGGGATGATCGCCGCGATCGGGCTCGCCAACACGCCGAGGCCGAGGCCCGCGCCCGCGCGCCCGGCGAGCTCGTCGCTGATCGGGTCGATTTTCGGGGCGGCGAAATAGCCGCTGACCCCGACCGGCGACTGGCCGGAAAAAAGGCTGAAGGTCTTGCCGTCGGCGCGGACCGCCATGTCGATCGCCTCGCTGCGGAAGGAAAAGCCGCCGCGGCCGAGCATCACATTCTTTTTGGTGTCGATCAGGATCGGGTCGGCGGCCGCGACGCCGCCACGCACGGTGAAGGCGATGAGGCCGCAATTGATCTCGACCGGCTTCTTCAGCTTATCCTGGAACATCTTCTGGACGAAGGTGCCGATGTCGAGTTCGGCGAGCTGGATGTTGCGCGTCCAGAAGGTGCCTTGCGGCAGGATGAAGGCGATGCGGCCGTCCGACGTCGCGAGCGACTGGCGCACGCTGTCGCCGAGCCCGACCATCTGGATGCGGCCGCTGACCATGCCCGTGGTTCCCGATTCTTCGGTTCCAAAATGCGCGAGCAACAGCCCGAGCCGCGTGGGCGACAGGCGGACGTCATATTCGGTGCGGACGCGCGCCGGCCGTGTGTCGATCGAGATATCGCTCTTCACGGTGCCGCCCGCGACGACGAAGTTGAACGGCTTCAATTCCATAAGCCCGTTGTTGAGCGCGAGGGTGAGGTCGACCTTGCTGATCGGGAAGCTTTCGGCGCGCACCTTGGTGATGCGATAGCGCACGTCGGCGTCGAAGCGTTTCAGCGCCTCGACGCGCAGTGGGGCGTCGGGCAGCACGCGCGGCCGGCCGCTGACCGTCTGGATGGTGCCGCTCGTTCCCATCTTGTCGAGCCGCTGCGGATCATAGCCGATGAACGGGCCGGCATCGATGATGTTGAGCGAGCGGGTGACGAGATCGGCCTTGAGATAGACGCGGCCCTTCGGCTGGCTCACCGCGAGCGAACCCGCGAGATCGCTGTCGCCAAACAGGCCTTTCATGCCCGTGAGCTTCCAGACCTCATCCTCATAAGTGAGCGCCGAAGTCAGGCGGTAGGCGCGCGTGTCGGGGATCGCGACGCCGAGGAAATCAAAGATGCGCGACAGATTGCCGCCGCGCGCCTGGAGTTCGAGGTCGGCGCCCTCGAGTTCGGTCGGGCCGGGCAGCGTGCCCGACACGTCGAGCCTGTTGCCGAGACCCTCGGCATGCAAGGTCAGCGCATTCTTGCCCCCGGCAATCGTCTCGTTGGGCGAGGTGAGGCCGCCCGACAGGGTGAAAGGCTGATTGCGCATCGTGCCGCGGCCCGCGAAGCGGATGGCGTCCTCGATGCCCTTGTCGGTCGCCTTCACCGTATCGACGTCGATATCGGCGAAGAGGCGCAGCAGCGGATCGCGGTAGGTGAGGCTGCTGCCGGTGATCGCGGCGCGCTGGATTCGCGGCAGTTCGAGCGGCTCCGGCGGCCGGTCGGGATCGCCGAAGGTCCAGCTGTTGCGCTTGTTGCCGTCGTCCCATTCGAGCGCGACATGCGCGCCGTCGAGATCGACGAAGCGCAAGATCCGGTTGCCGAAGATCAGCGGGAAAGTGGCGAGGCGCGTGTCGACCTTTTTGGCGGTGAAAAATTGTTTTTCACTTGCCCACTCGGGGTTCGCGATACGGATGTCCTCGGCATAGAATTTGATGTTGATCGGCGCGAAGTAGAGCTGGAAGTCGCCGCCGACGTCGACCTGGCGCTCGAGCTGCGAGGTCGCGAAGCGTTCGAACGGGCCCTTCAGGAAGCGGCCCTTGGTGATGAACAGGATCAGCCAAATCGCGAAAAGCGTGAGGAGGATGATCGCGACCGTACGCACGGCGATACGCACCGGTTTGGGGCGCTTCTCGAGCCAGGCCGGCGTCCACGCCGTGCGTGCCCAGCGCCGGGGCGCGGCCCATGCCGATGCCGGGCTGGTGGCCGCGGAGGCCGTCTGACCTGAGCGCATATCCATGGAAGAGAAATTCGCCGGTCCGCGCATCGTTCCCGCCATCGGGGCGATCCCCGGCTATCAAGGGGTGCGACGCATCACCGGCGAGGCCAAGGCGAGCGGTGGGCGGGGACCGGCCTGCCGCGGCCCCGTGACGCGCCAGACGGTGTTCGACAGATCGTCGGCGATCCACAGCGCGCCGCGAGCGGGATCATAGGTTACGCCGACCGGCCGGCCGCGCGCCTTGCCGTCCTTGATGAAACCGGTCACGAAATCCTTCGGCTTGCCCGCGGGCCGGCCGTTCGCGAAGGGTATGAAGCTCACCTTGTAGCCCGCGAGGCTCTGGCGATTCCAGCTGCCATGCTCGCCGACGAAGGCGCCTTGCGCATAGCCCGGAAAACCCGGCCCGGTGGTGAAGCTGAGGCCGAGCGGCGCGACATGCGAGCCAAGCGCATAGTCGGGCCGGACCGCGGTCTTGACGAGCTCGGGCTTTTGCGGCCGCACGCGCGGGTCGATATTCCGTCCCCAATAGCTGTACGGCCAGCCGTAAAAGGCGCCTTCGCGCACCGAGGTGAGGTAATCGGGGACGAGTTCGGCGCCGAGTTCGTCGCGTTCGTTGACGACCGCCCAGAGCATATTGGTGCTAGGCTCGAAGGCGAGCGCGGTCGGATTGCGGATGCCCGACACGAAGATGCGGTTGCTGCCGGTCGCGGGATCGACCTCCCAGACCACCGCGCGGTCTTCCTCGATGCTCATCCCGCGCTCGCCAACATTGCTGTTCGAGCCGATGCCGACATAGAGCTTCGAGCCGTCGGGACTTGCCGCGAGCGACTTGGTCCAGTGATGATTGACTCTGGACGGGAGCTTGGTGACTTCCTCGCCGGGCGCGGCGATCCTCGTCTGCCCGTCGCCATAGGGAAAGCGCAGCAGCGCGTTCTGGTTCGCGACATAGAGCGCGCCGTCGACGTACGCGAGGCCGTAAGGCGCGTTCAATTTGTCGATGAAGGTGGTGCGCAGCTCGGGCTTGCCGTCGCCATTGGTGTCGCGAAGCAGCGTGATGCGATCGCCGCCCTTCACGCTACTTTTGCCGAGGCTCTTGATATAGCCCGCGATCACATCCTTCGGGCGCAGCTTGGGCGCATTGCCGCCCGAGCCTTCGGCGACCAGCACGTCGCCGTTCGGGAGCACGAGGATCTGACGCGGAATCTTGAGCCCCGTCGCGACCGGCGCGATGGTGAAGCCCGCCGGTACGGTGGGAAGCTCGCCGTTCCAACCCTGCGGCCGTGCGATCTTCATCGGCGGCAGCAAGGTCTCGTTGATTTTCGGAAGCTCTGGCGTGGTGCCGGTCTGGTCGAGCGTTTCGCCGTCGCCGCCGCACGCGGCAAGGGTGGTCGCGGCCACGACAGCCGCAAGCGTCGTCCGGATGCTCATCGCGCGCTCCTCCGGCCGCTATGCCCGACCCAGCCCGCCGCGAGCGCCGCAAGCGTCGAGATGATCGACAGGATGAGGCCCGTCGTGCCGACCGAACTCCAGGCATCGCGGCTGTGCTGGAAGGCGTTGATCAGTGCCGCGACCCACATGACCGCGACGAGCAGAAAATAGCCGAGGACGTCCCGATTCTCCGTTCCGCGGCGCCGGACGAGCAGGATCAGCGCCCAAAGCAGCGCCGGGGCTCCGAAGACGAGCCCGCCGGTGATCAGCCAGGCCGAGAAATTCGTCCACTGGATCTCGGCGGTGTTGAGATAGGTGATGTCTGAGAGGAGTGCGGCGCTGAAAAGCGCGATCGGGAAGGCGAGAAGGATCGCGTGCAGCGGGTGGAGCAGGCGAAAGGGGGCAGGGGGCACTGATGCCATAAGATTTCTCCGGCGTGCCCCCCTGGTCTTGTTAATGCGCCGAAGGCGTAATGGTTTCCCGAACGAGGGGCGGGCGCGGGGAACCTGTCGTCGGCCGCAACGTTCGTGGTCCATGGCGGGTCCTTCGCAGCCCTGGATACCCTATTGCGGCGCGGCGCCTGTGCCCGCGGATTGGGTCGCTCGCTGGAATGGCGATCCGTTGCTGCTGATCGGGCTTGCGGTCCTTGCATTCTGGGCGTGGCGCGCCGGCGTGCGCGCGCCCTTCTGGCTCGGCTTCGGGCTGTTGCTGCTCCTCTTCGTGTCGCCGCTCTGCGCGCTGTCGTCGGCGCTCTTCTCGGCGCGCGTCGTCCACCATGTCCTGCTGACCGGGGTGGCGGCGCCGCTGCTCGTTTTCGGCCTTCCTCGCCTTGCGGTTCCGGGCGCTCCGGCGCTGTGGGCGGCGGGGCACGCGCTGGCCTTCTGGTTCTGGCACGCGCCCGACGCCTATGCGGCCGCGCTGTCGAGCGATGGCGCCTATTGGGCGATGCAGATTGTCCTGCTCGGCAGTGCGGCGGGCTTCTGGGCAGCGCTGCGACAGGCGTCGCCGCCGCTCGCGATCGGCCTGTTGCTGGCGATGATGGTGCAGATGGGTTTGCTCGGCGCGCTGATCACTTTCGCGGGCACCCCGCTCTATGCTCCGCATTATGTGTCGACGCTCGCATGGAGCCTGACCCCGCTCGAGGATCAGCAGCTCGCAGGCCTCATCATGTGGGCGCCCGCCGCGCTTCTCTATCTCGGCGCGGCGCTGGTTGCCGGCTGGCGACTGCTCGGCCCGCGCGCGGCGGCGGCGTCATGATCGAGGCCTTGCGGCGCTGGGCGGCCGCTCATGCCGCCGAAGGCCGCTATTCGCCGGTCGGACAGGTCTTTCACTGGGTGATGGCGGCGCTGATCGTCTTCCAGCTTTGGTGGGGCTGGTCGATGAGCCGGATGGACGTCGGCGGCGACAAGCTCGATGCCTTTCGCGTCCATGCCGAGATCGGCCTGCTCATGTTCGTCCTTGCTGCGCTGCGCGCGATCTGGCGGCTGATCATCCCGGGACCGGTGAACGACGCCGACCGGCTCGGATGGCAGACGGTCGCCGCTTATGTGACGCATATCCTCTTCTATATCTGCTTCTTCGGGCTTCCGCTGAGCGGCTGGGCGATGTGGTCGGCGCTCGGCGGCGGCGACCTCTCGGTCGCGGGCATCGCCCCTTGGCCGCAAATGCCCTTTGGCGAGATCGAACGGCCGCTGCTCTGGTGGATTCTCGACTGGGCCGAGGGGCTGCACGCGCTCCTGATCATCCTCCTGGTGGCGATGATCCCGCTCCATGTCGGGGCGGCGCTGAAACATCATTTCTGGGATCGTCACGACGTGCTGCGCGGGATGCTTCCCGAGCTTCCCGAGGATGAGCCCCTCGAAGGCGCGCGGCATGGGCTGCCAGGGCCCGCGCCTCGTCCCTAGTCAGCGCTTTCGCGATCACCCGCATCTCGCCGAGAGGGTCGTTGTTGCGGCGCCCTTCGCGCCAGGCGGTAAGCTGCGCCTCAAGATAGGCGGCCGGCTGGCCGGCGAGCGGCGGATTCCCCGGCCCCATGCCTTCGCCCGCCATGCCGTGGCATTCGGCGCAAGGCGCGAGCGCGCGCCGCGCGTCGCCCTCGGTCCAAAGGCTCCGTGCCGCCATATCGTCTGGCGATTGGGTGGAGGACAGGAGCGGGCTGGGAAGGGGAGAGGGAAGCGCGGCATAATAGGCCGCGACCTTCGACCGGTCGGTGGCGCTGAGCTTTTTTGCGATGGCGCGCATCGCTTCATGTTCGCGGCGTCCGCTCGCATAATCGTCAAGCTGGCGGTGGAGATAGCCGGCATCGAGTCCCGCGAGCCGCGAGGTAAGGCGCCCGTCGCCTTCGCCTTCGATGCCGTGGCAGGTGAAACAGGCGGCCGCGGCGCCCGCGTCGCCGCCGCTCATCGCAATCGTCTCGCCGGTCGCGCGGAACGGATCCGAATAGCGCGGCGGCGCGTCGCATCCCGTCAGGGGGATCAGGAGGAGAAGGGCTGCGGCGCGCACCTTGCGGGAACCAATTTCGGCGCGGGGTGGTTCCCCTTTCGTAGCGCACGACGTGAGGCGGAAACGAAAGTCATGGCGAAAGGGGCGTGGATCGCATCGATGCTTGTCATGCTCGCCGCCTGCCATTCGCCTGCAATCGAGCCCGACGCCGCCGACGCCGGTACGATCGCGCGCGGCGAGGCCGCCGCCGAACGGCTCGGCTGCGGCGCCTGCCACGCGATGCCCGGAATCGATTGGCCGAAGGGGCGGGTCGGTCCGCCGCTCGACAGCTTCGGGACGCGCGCGATGGTCGCGGGACGTCTCCCGAACGAGGCGCCCCTGCTGGCCCAATATGTCGGCGACGCGCCCGCGCTCGTCCCCGGCAGCGCGATGCCGGCGATCCCGATGACCGAGGCCGAGGCGCGCGATATCGCCGCTTGGCTGCAGAGTCTTCGTGACTGACCGGCTTCCCGAAACCGGCTGGCCGCCGCCCGTGCTCGATCCCGCGGGCCCCTATTCTGAGCCGGTGACAACGCTCGCCTGGGCGCTGCTGGTCGGCGGGACGGTGGTGTTTGGGGTCGTGCTCGCGGCGCTCTGGATCGCGCTGCGCGGCTCGCCGAAGCTCAAGGGCCGGCTCGGCGGCGAGAAGGCGATCTGGGTCCTCGGCTTCGCCTTTCCGTCGGTCGTGCTGACCGGGCTGCTCGTCTGGGGGCTGATGCTGACGAGCTCGCTTTCGGCGACGCGCATTCCCGAAGGCGCGATGCGCGTGAAGATCATCGGCGAAATGTGGTGGTGGCGCGTGCATTATCGGGATGGCCAGGGCCGCGAGACGCTGCGCGACGCGAACGAGCTGCATATCCCGGTCGGCAGGCCGGTGCTGCTCGAACTCGAGGCCGCCGACGTGATCCACAGCTTCTGGGTGCCGCGGCTCGGCGGCAAGATGGACATGATCCCCGGCCGGACCAATCGGCTGCTGATCGAGGCCGATGCGCCGGGCGTCTACAAGGGGCAGTGCGCCGAATATTGCGGTGGTCCGCACGCGCTGATGGGTTTCGTGGTCGTCGCGCATAGCCCCGAGGATTTCGCGCGGTGGCGGGCGTCGCGGGTTCCGGCGGGCGCGAGCGGGGCCGGGCTCGGGCTGTTCCTGTCGAGCGGTTGCGCGGCATGCCATACGATCCGTGGCACCGCCGCGAATGGCCTCGCCGGACCCGATCTGACGCATGTCGGCTCGCGCCGCACCCTCGGCGCGGGCATCTTGCCGAACAATCCCGGCACGATGGCGGGCTGGATCGCCGACAGCCAGGCGATCAAACCCGCCAACCGCATGCCCGCTTATCACCAGTTCAACGCCGCCGAGCTCGGCGCGCTCACCGCCTATATGGTCAGCCTCAAATGAGGTCGGAGACGGGATTCGACCCCGCGCTCTACGATCGCTTCCCGACGAAGGGGCCGCGTCCCGAGGGCGAGGAGGAGGAGCTCCGCCGCATCTGGTGCAAGCCGAAGGGCTGGGAATATCTGACGGTCGTCAACAATAATTATGTCGGCATCTATTACCTCGGCACGGCCTTTCTCTTCTTCCTGCTCGCGGGCGTGCTCGCGCTCCTGATGCGCGCGCAGCTCGCGGCGCCGATGCTCGAGATATTGCCGCAGGGGACCTATAATCAGGTCTTCACCATGCACGGCACGGTGATGATGTTCCTCTTCGCCGTGCCCGCGGTCGAGGCGGCGGGGGTGCTGCTCCTGCCGCAGATGCTCGCCGCGCGCGACCTGCCGTTCCCGCGCCTCTCGGCTTATGCTTTCTGGGCCTATGCCGTCGGGGGGCTTTGCTTTTTCGCTTCGATCTTCGTCGGCCTCGCGCCCGACGGCGGCTGGTTCATGTATCCGCCGCTGACGTCGAAGGCCTATTCGCCGGGGATAAACACCGACTTCTGGCTGCTCGGGATCGGCTTCATCGAGATCAGCGCGATCGCGGGCGCGATCGAGATCATCGTCGGCGTGCTGCGCACCCGCGCGCCGGGGATGAGCCTCGACAAGATGCCGATCTTCGCCTGGGCGATGCTCGTCTTCGCGGTGATGATCGTCATCGCTTTCCCGAGCATAATTCTCGGCACCCTGCTCCTCGAGATCGAACGCGCGTTGGGTTGGCCCTTCTTCGACGCGACGCGCGGCGGCGATCCCCTGCTCTGGCAGCATCTTTTCTGGTTCTTCGGCCATCCCGAGGTCTACATCATCTTTCTCCCCGCCGCCGGCATGCTTAGCATGATCGTCGCGACGGTCGCACGCGAGGCGCTTGTCGGCTACCGGCTTATCGTCCTCGCGATGGTCGCGACGGGCTTCATCAGCTTCGGCGTCTGGGCGCACCATATGTTCACCACGGGCATGCCGCCGATGACGACGGGTTTCTTCTCGGCCGCCTCGATGGCGGTGAGCCTCCCGGCGGGCATCCAGGTCTTTTCGTGGATCGCGACGCTCGCGGTGGGGACGCCGCGGTTCAACGCCCCGGGGCTGTTCATACTCGGCAGCATCGTCATTTTCGTCGCCGGCGGGCTCACCGGCGTGATGGTCGCGATGGTGCCCTTCGACTGGCAGGCGCACGACAGCTATTTCATCGTCGCGCACCTCCATTATGTCCTGATCGGCGGGATGGTCTTCCCGCTCTTCGCCGCCTTCTATTACTGGATCCCGATGGTCAGCCGGCGCGCGCTGTCGGAGCGGCTCGCCAAATGGGTGTTCGGGCTGATGTTCGCGGGCATGAACATCGCTTTCCTGCCGATGCACCTTGCGGGCCTCCAGGGCATGCCGCGGCGCGTCTATACCTATCTGCCGGGACAGGGGCTCGAGCTTCCCAATCTCATATCGACGATCGGCGCCTTCATGCTCGGCGCGGGCGTGCTGCTTTTCCTCGTCGATCTCGCGCGCAATTTCCGGCTCGCGCCGGGGGAGGGCAATGCGGGTAACGTCTATGGCGGCGGGACGCTCGAATGGCTGCCGAGCGAGCTTTATTCGACGCGTTCGATCCCGGTCGTCAAGAGCCGCGAACCGCTTTGGGACGATCCGGCCCTCGGGGACGATGTCGCGGCGGGGCGCTATTTCCTGCCCGGCTCGGCAACAGGGCTCCGCGAGACGATCGTGACCAGCCCGCTCCTTGCCGAACCGCAATATCTGCAGATCATGCCGGGGCCGTCGGGCTGGCCCTTCGCCGCCGCGATCTTCACCGCGGGCTTTTTCCTTGCGCTCACTGTGCAGGCCTATGGCTTTGCCTGGGCGAGCGGGGTTTTCGCAATCATCGCGGTGCTGCGCTGGCTATGGGAAACCGACCGGCGCGTCGAGGCCGAGCGCGTCGATATCGGCGCGGGGATCGAGGTCCCAACCTATGTGACGGGGCCGTCGAGCCATGGCTGGTGGGCGATGGTGATCCTGCTCGTCGTGATGGGCATGATCTTCGTCATGGCGCTCTTCAGCCTCGCCTTTCTTTGGTCGAACCAGCCGGCTTTCTGGATGACGCCGCCCCCGCTCGGCGAGGCGTCCGTGGTGCTCCTCCTTTATGGCGTGGCCTTCCTACTGGCTCTCGCGGGTCGCGGCGCGCTTCGGTGGCGGCCTTCGGCTTCAGTAGCGCTGCTGTCGGCGTCGGCAGCCGCCTCGGCGGTTGCGCTCTGGCTCGACTATCGCGGCTGGACGCACACGGGGCTGGTGCCCCAGGCAACGGGGCAGGGCGCGGCGATCTATGCATTGCAAGCGCTCGCTGCGTGCGCCGTTGCGATCGGTCTCCTGATGGCAGCCTATTGCGCGCTGCGCGCCGCGCGCGCGCTGGTGAGCCAGCCGCGCAACAACAGCATCGACCTCACGGTGCTCTTACTCGGCTACACCGCGACGCAAGGGCTGGTCGGTGCGATCTTCGGCCGCCTGATCGGCGCGGGCGCATGAAGAGCTGGCTGATCCTGCTCGCCGGCCTGCTCATATGGGCGGCGCATTTCTTCCTTCTGTACGGGATCGGCGAATTTGCCGGCGACGGTCGCGCCGCGCGCATCGCGGTCGGGTTGGCGACGATCGGAGCCCTCGGTCTGGTCGCGGCGATCGGCTGGCGGATCGGGCGAATGTACGCGGCGGCCGGTTTCGCAAGCTGGCGTCGCGGGGTGGCGTTTTTCGGGCTTGTTCTCGGAGCGGTTGCCATTCTTTGGCAAAGCTTGCCCGCGATAATTGTATAGCGGTCGGTTCGGCGGCTGGCGAGACGGGGCCCGCCCGATGCCCGCCCTGGCGATTTCCGGAAAGTGGTGCCGCTTACAGGACTCGAACCTGTGACCCCATCATTACGAATGATGTGCTCTACCAACTGAGCTAAAGCGGCAACGAGGCGCGCCACTAGCAGTGCCTTCGGATGAAAACAAGCGTCCTTGCGCAAGATTCGGGCGATCGTTTTTCGCGGTCGCGCGGCGGGGCGTATCGCGGATCAATCCGGGCCGAGCGGCAGTTCGGTCGTCGCCTTGATTTCGGACAGCGCCACGGTCGAGTTGATTTCCTGCACCCCCGGCAATTTGCTGAGCTGATCGAAGAAGAAGCTTTCATAGGCGTCGATGTCGCGCGCGACGATGCGCAGCATGAAATCGGTCGTGCCCATCAGTACATAGGCGTCGAGCACTTCGGGAAAGCCCCGGATTGCGGCGCTGAATTCGTCGAGATTGGCGCGGCCATGGGCGTTGAGTTTCACCTGCGCGAAGACATGGGCGTTGAGCCCGACCTTGCGCCGGTCGATGATCGCGACGCGCTTCTTGATGAAGCCGTCGCGTTCGAGGCGGTCGATGCGGCGCCAGCAGGGCGAGACCGATAGCCCGACGCGCTCGGCGACCTGAGCCGTCGTTTGATTCGCGTCGCGCTGGAGTTCGCGGAGGATTTTTATCTCGAACGGGTCCATATCGGTCATTTCAACCCAATACATCAATTATGACGATCAGAAAATCCGTAAATCATCCCGCCCGGCCGCTAATCGATCAAGTTTGCCCCGCAGGAAAATGCGACAAGCTCTCCTCAATCCAAGGAGTTTGTTTCATGGTCGTCCGTCTTGCCCGCCTCGCCCCGCCGCTCGAATGCGTGCGGCTTTACGATCTCGAAGCGGGGCTCGACGGATTTATCGCGATTCACTCGACCGCACTGGGGCCGGGTGCCGGGGGGTGCCGCCTGTGGTCCTATCCCGACGCGAGCCACGCGCTCGCCGACGCCGTGCGCCTCGCCGAAGGCATGAGCTACAAGAATGCGCTCGCGGGCCTGCCGCTCGGCGGCGCGAAGGCGGTGCTGCGGCGACCCGAGGGCGAATGGGACCGCGTCGCCTTGTTCCGTGCCTTCGGCCGCGCGGTCGAGGCGCTGGGCGGCCTTTATGTCACCGCCGAGGATGTCGGTACGTCGGTCGAGGACATGCAGGAGGTCGCCGCGGTCTCGCGCCATGTCGCGGGTCTGCCCTCGGTCGAAGGGCGCGCGGGCGGCGATCCGTCGCCCTGGACCGCCAAGGGTGTGTTCGAATCGATGCAGGTCGCCGCCGCGTTCGCGCTGGGCCGCGGGCTCGACGGGCTGACCGTCGCGGTGCAGGGCACCGGCAATGTCGGCGCCGACCTCTGCCGCCGCCTCGCCGACGCGGGCGCGCGGCTCGTAATCGCCGACGTCAACCCGCTGCGCCGCGACCGGCTCGCGGCGGTGCATGGCGCCGAAATCGTCGATGTGTCGGAGATCGCGTCGGTCGATGCCGATATATTCGCGCCCTGTGCGCTCGGCGGCGCGCTCGACCGCGACACGGTCGGGCAGCTGAAGGCGAAGCTCGTCTGCGGCGCCGCCAACAACCAGCTCGCGACCCCCGACGTCGCGGGGCTGCTGCTCGAGCGCGGGATCGCCTATGCACCCGATTATGTCGTCAACGCCGGCGGCATCATCAACGTGTCGGCCGAATATCTGGGCGAGAGCGAAAGCGACGTCGCGCTGCGCGTTGCCCAAATCGCGCCGCGGGTGGGCGAGTTGCTCGCGCGTGCGGCGCACGAAGGGCGCTCGCCCGCGGTCGTCGCCGACGAAATGGCCGAGGAGGTCATCGCCGGCGCGCGGCGTGAGGCGGCCTGATGCACCGTTTCCGGATCGACGCGATCCTCGATCCGCAGTCGCTGCCGCGCGTCGCCAATTTCTTTGCGCAGCGCGCCTTTGTGCCGAACGCGATGACGATGCACCTTCTGCCATCGCACATGCGCATCGAGGTCGTGGTCGCCGGGCTGGAGGCGGCGCAGGCTGCGATCATCGCGGCCAAGTTGGGTGAGGCCGTGGCGGTTCTGCGATCCGAACTCGAGGAAATCGAAACGACGGGTTTTGCCGCTGGCCGGGCTAAGCCGGCGCTGACCCTGGTGGACTGAGCTTCAACTTTTTCTTTCCTGTGAGTGAGGCGGGCTCGGCTTGCCTCGCTCCGCCGCGCGTGCAAGGGCCGCGTTGACGAGCAGCGGGAGATGCGAGCAATGCAATTCGACGTGGTGATAGTGGGAGCGGGGCATGGCGGTGCGCAGGTCGCGGTGATGCTGCGGACGCAGAAGTTCGAAGGCAGCATCGCGATCATCGGCGACGAGCCCGAGCTGCCCTATGAGCGCCCGCCC